>Ga0307991_1000085_pt1 | contig 70084 bp, 51 predicted proteins | sample EllFjometagen131_FD_203146 | JGI IMG/M metagenome (GOLD analysis project Ga0307991, IMG submission 203146) | Marine microbial communities from Ellis Fjord, Antarctic Ocean - #131 | ecosystem: Environmental > Aquatic > Marine > Unclassified | place: Southern Ocean | collected 2014-10-08
GATCTGCCTGATGTTCGGTAGTAAAAGTTACGCTGCCAGAGAACAAGTTCGTGAGATTAGCAAAGCTGAATGTCTTGCAATCCTGGATAGAGCTGAACGAGAAGGTCTGGTATTGCAGCCGGGCAACACAATGGAGCCATTCTGCATCTGTTTATGCTGTGGTTGCTGTTGTGGAGTTTTAACTGCTGCAAAGCAATTTCCCAAACCTGCTGAACTATTTGCTACAAATTATTTTGCTGAATTAATTACAGACAATTGTATCGGTTGTGGTATTTGTGTAGAACGTTGCCAGATGGAAGCAATAGTAATTGAAAATAAACAAGCTATCATTGACTTGGGGAGATGCATTGGATGCGGATTATGTGTTACGACCTGTCCCACTAAAGCCATGAAATTAATTAAGAAAGATAAAGAAACAAAACCACCAAAAACTATAGCAGCTCTTTACATGAAAATCCTGCAGAAGAAAGTCGGTAAACGAAGAGAAATGTTAAAAATGCTGAAAACATTGTTAGGATAAAAATTATGAATATACAAGCAGTGATGCAAGAAATAAAAAAAAATGGTAAAGTAAATGTTGATATGGGTGTAACATCCTGTAAAGTTCTTGATGCTGCCAATTATATTCAGAAAGCAATTGCAAGAATTAGAAAAAAAAGTTAACTTTTTTAGCAAGGAAGTAAAATGCCTTTCGTACCAATGAATGGTCTAGTATTGCCTGATGAAGATGCAACTATTTGGCGATACATGGATTACTGGAAATTCAAATTAATATTCGAAAAATCGGCACTATTCTTTGTCCGATCAGATCGATTTAATAAAAATGATCCTTGGGACTCATTATTACCACAAAAATGGCGAGAAAAAATGCAAAAAATCTTCTGTGATTGTTCTAACGGTGAGAAATATACAGAAGCAGCCTGGTACGAAGAAAGAGAAATTCCTAGTAATCCGATGCAATGCTGGAATTGTGATGAATATGAGAAGGAGCGAATGTGGAACGAGTATACGAGTGACAATAAAGCATTAGTTGTTCGTTCTACAGTCGGCCGTTTCAAGGAATGTTTTTTATCGACTTTGGATCAAGTACGAATTGGACTTGTGAATTACGGTTATCATGATGACATCGATGATCCGAAATTTGCTATAACATATTGGGGTGATAACGAGCCAAAAACAAAACTGAATCCGTGGTACGTACCCCTGTATCTGAAACGTAAAAAATTCGATTATGAAAATGAAATTAGAGCAACTATCCATGTTAATCGTGATAATCAACCAATAGATCCTGGTTATAATCTTGTCATTGGATCTAATGGCATTAAAAAATTGATCGAATCAGTTCATTTGCACCCAAAGGCAAACAACGAGCATCGAATGCAGGTAAAAAAACTTTTGGACAAGTATGGGTTTCACGATATTCTTTTAAAATCTTCATCCCTAAAGTCATAGAGCAAATAACTAGTGTGTTAAGCATGAAAGCAAAAACAGATTTTTTTTTGCTTTTACTTTCTTCAGAATCTCAATTCCTTCGGCAGTACTTATGCTCTGTAAAAAAGAATTTATTATCTCTCTGTACAAAGCACTGTTTTTATTTGACATCTAATCTAAAAGCAGGAAATTCAGCTTATTAAAATTTGAAGAATTTAGTAGTTGAATCTCTGCATGGAAGTCGTGATACTTCGACTTCACTCAGACTGATAGAAATTATAGTAATATAGAGTTTCTCCATTAGGATGAGTAACTTGTGAAGCTTCTGCTTCGTAAAAAGCAGCATTAGCTGCATAGATAAGATATTACGAACTGGAAAGTTCGTAATAAGAATTAAGTGAGAATTAATATGACAGGAACATTAATAAACGTAGGGACAGTGATCATCGGAAGCATCATTGGAGTGATCTTGCATTCCCGCTTCAAGAAACGGTTTACTGAAATTGCTTTTCAAGCGATCAGTATTTTCACGATCTTTCTCGGTGTTTCCATGGCATTCAAATCTGATGCATATTTGATAATTGTGCTTAGTTTGATCGCAGGTTCCTTATTGGGTGAAGGACTTAAATTAGAAACCTGGATGGATAATCTAAGCGAGAAACTAAAAACAAAGCTCAAAAGTAAAGACGATAAATTCTCAGAGGGGTTGGTTACAGCATTTCTACTTTTCTGTATGGGATCAATGACTATTCTGGGAGCAATTGAAGAAGGATTAGGTGGTAAACCTAACTTGCTGCTCACCAAATCGATCATGGATGGTTTTGCAGCTATTGCCCTTTCCTCAGCACTGGGAATCGGTGTGATGTTCTCAGTAATTCCACTCCTCATCTATCAAGGTGGTCTCACCCTGCTCACTGCTCTTGTGGGAAATTATTTTAGTGAAGTATATATTAATAATCTAACTGCTGTTGGTGGAATTCTGTTGATCGGATTGGGAATTAGAATTCTTGAATTGAAGAAGATCAGAGTTCTGAACATGTTACCGGCTCTTGCTATTATTCTTCTGCTTACCTGGATAAAGGGTCAGTTTTAATGTATTATCAGAAGCAATTAGAAGATCTGCACGCACCAATTAGTTTTTTAATACTCAATAACAAATTAATTAAAAAATTTAAAAGTATCCAATCTCATGAAATAAGCAAATACTCTACTTATAGTATGTCTCATAGTGCTGTTATATATGTTGGAATGATATTTGATAAAACTAATAAATCTAGTTCGCTCAAGAAATTCGATCAACTCATTAAAAATGGTAAAATACGCATTATCGAACATGAAAAATGGAATTTGTTGTTTTCCACGACATATGATAACGCAAAACAAATAATTAATCTAAGAAATAAATTTCATGCTCATAAGGAATCTAAATTTAATATTAATGATTTTTGGATTGAGAATCCTGATGAATTTGAAAAACTTCCTTTAATCGCTCAAAATTGCAAAGAAATGTATAATTTACTGACTCAAAATCTTTTAGGATATTTACTAGATTTTGATTCATTAGAGAATAGAATTCTATCTCAGTTTGATATTATTTTCAAAGAATATGACAATTAAATATATCCCTCTTAACCAGAACATCCTGCAAACTGCACTTGCTGAAATTAGCGGTGATAAGTGTCTGTTGCTCTTCCCTACCCGTAAAAGTAAACGTGAAGCACAAAAATTGTATCAACCAGTTTGGGATTTCAGTGAACATCAATTCCAGACGATGGATGAGTGGAAAGAATCACTTTTCATTTCTGACAAACCGATCCTGAAAGAAGAAAAACGAACTCTTGCTTTATATCAATCATTATCAATTGAATCTAAAGAGTTTTTCAAGATCCATTCCTATCATCAATCAATTGAGTTTGCTCATAACTTCTTTGGATTTTGGGAAGAGATATTGGAAGAGCTAGTCTCAAATAATTCAATTACTGAAGTGCTTTCTGCCAAACAAACATCAGGTGATTGGCAAATGAATACATTTGAACATCTTATTTTGGTAAAACAAATCTATCAGAATCACCTGCAAAAGATCGGTTTTACCGATAATCTTTTCACACATTCTATGGAATATTCTTTAGAAACAGATTTCAACAAAATAATTGTAGTTAACCAGTTCTATTTCACAAATTTTGAGAAGAAGCTTCTTACTGATTTTGAGGATAAAGTCGTAATTTTAACTCAAGTTCCTACTAAATGCTTTAATCAAAAAAACATAACGATCTTACCTGAATTCAATGCAAATCATATCAAACCTTTCATCTCGAAGAAATTGCAGGTTCATACTGCAGCAGATCAAACGCAAATGATCGCTCAGTTGGCTAATGAATTATCTAGGACAGAAAAAGCTACAGTCATTGATTTTCAATTTGAAAAACAGTCATACTCTCATCTTCTTTCCAACGAATATTTCTCTAAATCAACTTCACCCAATTTTTCCAGCACAAGATTCTTTCATTTCTTCCAGGTAATAGTTGAAATGCAAAATTCCATAATCTGGGATGGGAAGCCATTTCTGGTTTCGATGCAGTCAGTTTTAGCTTTGGTTTCAAATGATGATCTGCTGGGATATTTCGTTAAAGATATTTCCGAGCAGGAATCCATTCGCTCTAATATTTTCAAACTGATTGATAACGATTTCAAATTTCTCGATCTTGAATTTATCCAGCAGAGAAAACCGGAATTAGCACCGCTATTTGAGAACATATTCAAATTACTTCTGAATTTCCGAAAACTATCATCAATAAAAGAGTTGATAGAGTTTATTGATGAAAAACTTGATCTAGAATACCTACTCTCTGATTATCAAAACATAATAAATATTGCAGAAATTTTTTACGAATCTTTAGCGGATTTTGCTTCTATCGAAGATATTGGATTAATTGAGAATTGGAAGACTATATTTCCAAATAAGTTAGCAGAGAATCTGCTAAAGCTTTTTCTGGATTATCTGAAACCAAAGAAGCTTAAATTTGAACGGATAGCTTCCAAAACTCGTTTTGATATTACAACTTTGCAAGACACAAGAAATCTGGAATTTCAAAATATATTTATCTTGAATGTGGTGGAAGGTGTACTTCCAGATCGCAAACATACTCAATTTCTGCTTTCGGAAAATCAACGAAAAGAATTGGGTTTAAAAACTTATGAGGATATCACAATACGTGACAAATTCTATTTCTATCGTCTACTTTGTAATTGCAAAAATGCTGTAGCTTTCACCCGTTATAATCTGGAAGAAAACATCGAGATCAGTTCATTTTTGGAAGAGTTGAAGCTGTATGATTTGATTGAAGAAAATGATACCGTAGATTTCTCTAATCTTCAAAAACAGCTTTTTAATAATCTGCTAGCAACAAATAGAATTGAAATTCCAAGCAAACAGAATCTTCCTGAAGAGTTCTTTTCATTTTCGTTTGATAAAAGTGAATTTTCTGACAATAAATTAAATTTGAGTTTCTACAAATGGGAGAAGCTTAAGAACAATGCGTTTGAGTATTATCTGGAATTTGTGACAGGTCTTAGTAAACGTGAAGCAAAAATCGGCAATGACTTCAGTAGTAAGTTGATCGGAACTATTTCCCATGAGATCATCACTCTGGTGTGGAAGCGCTTGATCGAAGTTTATAAGTCCAATGAATTCAAACATAACTTTATTCACAACACTAAGCTTTATGTAGAGCAGGCAATTCAGCATTATCTGAAATATAATCGTGATTTTCGCTATATTTCACCACATAATTTTTCCAATAACTATTTCCAAAAGATCTTCCTGCCTGTTTTGGCAGATGGTATTGAAAATTTCTTTTATAGATTGCACAATGATCTGCAGCTTTCAGATAAAAAAATTACAGTTATTCCGGAAACAGATAAGAGCATGGAGAAGAAGTTTACTAAAGTTTATGATTTGGAAATCTATCTGAAAGGAAGACCTGATCTGCGAATTCATACAGCGAATCATAACTACATCTTTGATTTCAAAACCGGAAACAGTGATTTTGCAAAACTTAAACGCTACAATCAGCAATTGCAGTTTTACGAAAATATCTGTTATCTGATTGAACTTCCAGCAATCGTTGAGAAATTAAATTCTTATCTATTCTTCGTGGAGCAAAAAGATCTGAAGCAACTTACAAAACGTACCGAATTGAAAGACGAGATTTCAGAAAGGTTTAATCAGATAATGAATGAAGGTTTTGGTCTGGCAGAGAAAAAAGACAAATATGAAGAAATAGATATTACACGGCGAGATTTACTGACGAAAAGAGAGGAGATATAATGAAACCTCTTGTGATTCGTGCCAGTGCCGGAACCGGAAAAACATATCGTCTTTCTTTGGAATTCATCAACCTTCTGCTCAAATACCGTATCAATTTCGATGAGATTCTGGTGATCACATTTACTAAAAAAGCCACAGCAGAGATCAGGGAACGCATTTTCCTGCAATTGCATGAAATTGTAAATAATACGACCACTGGAATAGAATTAAAACAAAGTATTCAAGAGAATATCAACTCGGATATTCAGTTCACTGACGAGGAAATGAAATTCCTGCAAAAAGTTTATTACAGCATGATAACCAATAAATCAGCCGTGAGGATAAGTACGATAGATTCGTTCGTAAATACAATTTTTAGTGGAATTATTGCACCGTTTCACAATATTACAGAATTTCAAATCGATAACAAAATAAATTTTGAAATACTACCGGAAATTTACGAAAATATCCTGAAAGATGAAAAGCTGAAAAACTACGAAAACATTTTTCTTCAGGCTAAACGACGTAACCTGGATCAGTTCAAGCAACTAATTATCGCAATCATCGAAAAACGCTGGTTATTCGAATTCATTGATCTTTCAGATTTGCAGAATATGGACATCGAAGTTGAAAGGGAAAGAGCATTTAAAAAGTACAAATCCGAATTAAGAATTTTTCTGGATCTGCTGCAAAGTGAGATTGTTAAAAAGGGTGATCCGGTTAGTTCATTATTACAAAAGAACTTTGTTGAAGCTTTATCCTCTCACCTAGAATTATCCGTTTTTGATGTAGTTGTTTTTTCCGAAAAAATCTTCGATATTATAGTAGATCAGGATTTTCTAGATGATAATTTTAATCTACTGCTTGCTGATAAAAATATATGGAATGGCACTAAATTACGTAATAAAGAACTGAAAGAACTTTTTGCAAGTTTGCAAGATTCTTTAGCTGATTTTCTCTTTTTCGATAAAGCTCTAACAGAACAGTTGAATATCATTTCTCTAGCTGCCGATGTGCTGCAGGTTTACGATGAGATCAAATTCCGCGATAAGATCTTTACTCATTCCGATATTAGTTATTATGCATTCCGCTATTTATACGATCCACAGCTCTCTATCGTTGATAAAGGGAATGTGTTGAACGTTTTCTATGAGCAACTTTCCTACAATACACGTTTTGTTTTGATCGATGAATTTCAGGATACTAGTATTTTACAGTGGAGCATTTTTAAACCGATGTTGAAAGAGATCACCAGCGGAATCGGGCAGAAAGATTATGGAAATGTGATCGTGGTGGGAGATGAAAAGCAGGCAATTTACGGCTGGCGAGGTGGAGAGCGCAGGCTGCTTACCGATTTTGAATCTATCCTGAATGAACCTGTTGAGTATGATACACTTTCCACCTCCTATCGCAGTAAACCTATTTTGATGGATTGGTTGAACCGATTATTTGGATCACAGCTTCTGAACTTCGTTAATGATTGGGATTACACAGAAATTTATTGTGCCAAACCTGAAAGTGGTTTTGTACAAGTTGATCTGCGAAACACTGAAGCAATAGATGTGATTCAAGAAAAGCTGGATAAAACACAAATATATAAGGAATTCGTGGAGAATAATCTGCAGCCATATCTTGAAAATGGAAAAATAAATCCTGCAGAAACTGCTATTCTGATGCGCAAGAACAAAGAATTGGAACTCATGGCACAGGTTCTGGATGAAGCTGATATTGATTACACTTTGGAGATGTCAGGTTCATTATTTCAGCATAAAGCAATAAAATCGATTCTTTTTGTACTGAAGTTTTTAGTTTATGAGGATTTCATGGAATTGGTCAAATTCTTGCGCTCTGATCTGGTGCTGATGTCTCCGAAGGAATTGAAGGCTTTAATTCAACAATATAAGAACTCTGTAAATTTGGATGAATTCCTACAGAATTGTGATCTTCATCCATATCTGAAAATTTTATATAAACTGAAACATCACACTGATTCACTTATGAATTTGATCAAATCGATCCTGGAAGAATTTAGTTTTAACAAAGTATTTTCATCTGAAATTGAATTGAAGAATCTACAGAGATTCCTGGAAGTGACGGTAGATTTTGAACGATCTAACCATGAATATACTACCAATGTCTCAGGATTTTTGCAGTATTGCCGATCATTGGCAGAAAAGGATGAATATTCTCAGATCGGTCAATCGGTGAGTGATTCCATAAAATTACTAACAATCCACAAATCTAAAGGATTGCAATTTGAAACTGTTTTTGCAGTTTTTGATGTAATGGGAAAAACCGGAGGAAACAATTCTGGTTTGAGACTGTATTATAGATTTGCTGATAATTTCCGCAGTTTAGATGATTTTGCTTTTACCTATAATTATGATAAGATCATGCAGAAATCGCAAAAGAAAGAATTAATAAATTATGTACAGAAGCGCGATTCCGGTGATGAACTAAACAATATTTATGTGGCTCTTACCCGTGCTAAAAATAATCTTTTTATCTATCTGCATTACAATAAAAAAGGTGATTTACAGAAGTTAATAAAAGACACTAAAGCTGATTCATCGGTGCTGAAGCAGATTACAAATACGATCTATCATGAATTCAATGATAGTTTGCAAGAATCTTCACAAGTTCATCATCAAATGCAATTTGGAGAGCTTTCAACAGAACCAATTACTGAAGAAAGTAAGATCTCCAGGAAGTTGGATTTACCTGATTATTTCAATATTTCTGAACGTGCTAATATTAGGGAAAAAATAACTCCAAACCTGCATCAACTAAAAACCGAATTTCTGCAAAATCAGAGTATTCTCATTGGCAATATCGTACATGAATTTCTGAGTCACATTAATTATGATAATCAAAATGAAATAGACTTGGCATATAAAAAAACTATAGCTAAATATGGAAGTCTTTTACATCGGGATAAATTGGATGATATTCTGCAAAACGTTCAAAATTTCATCAATGAAAAAGCAAATTATTTTGATAAAACCAAATGGGATCGTGTTTTTAATGAGTATACACTTTTTGATGATAATGGTAAAGAATTTCGTATTGATAGACTAATGATAGATACGGTAACAAAAGAAATTTTAATAATAGATTTTAAAACCGGCTCTAATTATGAACAAAAGCAGCTTGACAGATACAGACAGATAGTTGAGAAATTACCGATAGTTAAAAGAGAGATGTATCAAGTTGAAGTGAAGTTTTTGGAAATGAAAGTGTAATATAGTGCACTTCCATATTGTCATTCTCGCGAAAGCGGGAATCTAAATATTTGAAGGTTTGATTTATGAAATCTTATTATGTATACATTCTTACAAATAAGAAAAATGGAGTTTTATATATTAGCGTAACAAATTATTTAATGCGAAGAATACATGAACACAAAAACAAAATGGTAAAAGGATTTACTAGTAAATATAACCTAACAAAATTGGTTTATTATGCAGAGACAAATGATATTTCAGCAGCAATTACTGAAGAGAAAAGAATGAAGAGATGGTATCGAAAGTGGAAAATTGAATTAATTGAAGAAGAGAATCCAGATTGGTTAGATCTTGCTAAAGATTGGTACAATTAGATTCCCAATCGGAGTTGGGAATGACATTTAGTATTGAATGTTACAAAAACATATAGGAGAAATAAATTATGAGTAAATTAATGGTTAGCGTTTCGGGTGTACGGGGAATTTATGGCGATACACTCACTCCCGAAATTGCAATGAAATATGCTGCACATTTTGGAATTTTCAGTAAACGAGGAAAAATTATTGTTGGTCGTGATTCCAGAGTAACCGGACCAGCTATGTTCAATGCAGTTACAGCAGGTTTAATGTCAGTTGGATGCGATGTTGTTGATCTGGGGATCGTTTCTACACCTACTGTTCTGCTTGCAGTAGAAGAAAGTGATGCATCCGGTGGGATTTCCATCACAGCTTCACATAATCCGGCAGAGTGGAATGCCATGAAGTTCGTGGGTGAAAACGGGATGTTCCTCTTTCCTGAAAATGCTGATACTTTTATCAATTCTCTGGATGAACCAGTTAATTATGTTGGCTGGGATAGAATTGGAAAGATATCTTCTAATCCAGATGGCAGTAAACGTCACATTCAAAAAGTACTGCAGATCCCATATCTTGATATTAATAAAATAAGAGCCAGGAAATTTAAAGTCGTAGTTGACTGCGTGAATGGAGCAGGTGGCGTGATCGCTCCACAGCTGCTGCGCGATCTGGGCTGCGAAGTTATTGAACTAAATTGTGAACCAACGGGTATATTTGCTCATGTTCCTGAGCCTTTGAATAAGAATCTTGGTGATCTAGAAAAAGCCGTCGCAACTCATAAAGCCGATCTCGGCTTTGCCACCGACCCCGATGTTGACAGACTATCAGTTGTGGATGAAACAGGAAAATGCATCGGTGAAGAATTCAGTTTGCTGCTGGCAGAAAAATTCATTCTATCTAAAACCAAAGGTGATATTGTTACTAACCTTTCTTCCTCCATGGCATCGGAAGATATTGCTGCAGAATTTGTTGTAAAAGTTCATCGTACTAAAGTTGGCGAGATCAATGTTGGTAAGAAAATGATGGAACTGCAAAGTCCGGTTGGCGGTGAAGGCAATGGCGGCATTATATGCCCGGAAGTACATTACACACGTGATGCTCCTGCTGGTATGGCAATTATCTTGGGTTACCTGGCAGAACGGAATGAACCTATCAGTAAATTAGCATCAGAGATTCCACACTACTATTTTGCCAAAAACAAGATCAAAGTTGATCCAACAGAATTGGATGGTATTATGGCAAAAGTACCTGAGATCTTTGCCGATTATAAATTAGATAAAACTGACGGTATAAAAATCCTGGGTGATAAATTCTGGATCCATATACGTAAAAGTGGAACTGAACCGATCATCCGGGTTTATGTGGAAAGTGAAACAGCAGAGAAATCAGAACAGATCTGCGAAGAGACTATTAATAAACTAGTAGATTAGGAAAACACACAACCTTCCAATGCGAAAAAGAATTCTGATCATTATAACAGATTAAGCAATAAATAGTATTATTCAGATGTCGTGCAATTAGATGATTTAGGCTAGCACTCACGAGAATATATTAGTGCGTAATTAGATATTATATTCTTTTGAAAGTTATTGACATTGTCGGCTAGTATTTGAAGTTATCTAACTGTTGAAATCATAAGTAGAAAAAATAAAATAATTATGGAAAGCTAATAAAAATGGTATTTAATTCAATAGAGTTTGCTATATTCTTCCCCCTAGTATTTCTACTTTATTGGTTATTTTTTCATAAGCAAACTAAGTTACGAAACCTATTTCTTATTTTAGTAAGCTACTTCTTCTACGGTGTTTGGGATTGGAGATTTTTAATTTTAATTTTCATTAGTTCCTTGGGTGACTATTTATTCGGAAAACAAATTTTTAAATCTGAATCGGACAAAAAAAAAAAAGTATATTTAGCATTCAGTATCTGCTTAAACCTGGGTATACTCGGTTTCTTTAAGTATTTTAATTTTTTTGCCGAAAATTTTGTAGATATTTTTACTTTGTTTGGAAAAGAATTTTCGTATGAGAGTATAAATATTATTCTCCCTGTTGGAATTAGTTTTTATACATTTCAAACAATGAGTTATACATTTGATATCTATTACAATAGGCTGAAACCGACAAATGACCCAATTGCTTTTTTTGCGTTTGTTAGTTTTTTCCCGCAACTAGTAGCAGGCCCAATAGAAAGGGCAAAAAATTTATTACCTCAATTTCATAACGTTATAAGTCCTAAATACACTAAAATAAGGAGTGGTCTTATAACTATAGCGATGGGGTTATTTCTAAAAATTGTAATTGCTGACCGGTTAGGCATTTTCGTTGATGAAGTATTTGGAAACATAGAGGATGCGAATGGTTTACCCATACTAGTAGGCATAATTTTCTTTTCTTTCCAGCTATACTTAGATTTTTCAGCTTATTCACAAATTGCCATTGGAACGGCCAGCACTTTAGGATTTGATCTCTCTGAAAACTTCAGAAGACCTTATTTATCTAAATCATTTTCAGATTTTTGGTCTAGATGGCACATATCTTTAAGCACATGGTTTAGAGATTATTTATATATTCCATTGGGTGGAAATAGAAAATCACAAATCCACACAATGCGTAATGTTATGATTGTTTTTATTTTAAGTGGATTATGGCACGGTGCATCATGGAATTTTATAATTTGGGGTGGATTAAATGGTTTATTTTTAATTATCCTTGATAGATTTCTAACGAAAACTAATAAATATCCGTTTTTGAAAACCTTGTTTGTAATTACATGCTGGACGGTAAGTTTATTTTTCTTTAGAGCAAAAACCCTTGGTGAAAGTGTTCAAGGACTATTTAGTCTTGGTTTTTTTAATCAAGCAAATTTATATAACTTCGGTTTGAATGCTTTTGAATTCAAATTTGTAATATGTTTATTAATCGGACTTGTAATAATGGAAATTTCAACAGAAAAGAAGTTTGATATACTAACTTGGATAACATCGAAACCAAGAATTATCCGTTATATCTTCTATTTATTTATTGCTGTCAGCATTCTACTGTTTGGCGCATATGGAGTTGGTCATGACAGTAAATTTATATATTTTCAATTTTAAGAGAAAACATGTCTAAGCAGAGAAAACGTACTCAACAAGTCAAACAAAGTAATACCATTAAGACACCATGGAGCGTCAAAAAACCAATTTATTCTATCATATTAAAATTTAGTTTATTTGCTCTGTTTATTTTCGTAAGTATATTTTACAGTGACAGTAGAGGAATTTTCAATCCAGATAATACACACAATCATACAAAACGAAAATGGGATTCCTATTACGAATTTTCGAAAAAAAACAATGTTGATGTTTTGCTCGTTGGAAACTCACACTTATATACAGGAATCAATCCAAAAAACCTAAGCACAAGTTTGGGGTGTAATGCATTCATTTTAGCTTCCCCTGGAACTGGAGTTGCAGACCACTATTTTACCTTAGAAGAAGCATTGAAAGTTAACAATCCTAAATTAGTAATTATAGAGACATATGGTTTACATAAAAGTAATCAATATTTATTAACTGGTGGTGCTCTATCTGACCTTTTTAAAAGTTTCTCTGCTCGAAAGAATCTAGTGTCAAAAATAATTGCTACTCCTTTTCTATTTTCACTTAAAAACTATCCTTATGCTTGGTCGAACACACTTCGAAATCACGATTATACTTCTTCAAATTTTAATCAAATAAAACAAAATATCGAAATGGAGAAAAACAATAGAAGTAGTAGCAAAAATAAAAAGTTATATTTAGGGCGGTATGTCAGATTTCAAACTGGGATTGAAGATACATTATTGCTAAAATATGAGAAATCAGGTGCTCCGGTTGATGGGCTTAAATTTGAAATCAATACTGAAGCGAACAACTATATTCAAAAGATCACAGACCTATGCAAATCTAAAGATATTGAACTCATCTTCCTAACACTGCCTATGTACCAGAAACATGTTTCCAACTATTCAAACTGGAAAAAGAAGCTTGCACAATCATTAGGGACTGAGTTTTCATCTTGTGAATATTGGATAGACATGCAATTAGGTAAAGGATACGAAGATTTTTCAATACACTGTTTTGAAAATACTTACGCAACGAATCAGCATATGACATACAATGGATCCTTACTTGCTACGTACAAACTATCTGACTTCATTCTAGAACAGAAGAGAATAATGCTGCCAAATAGAAGAAAAGACAAGAATTGGATCAAATTATTCTACTTTGAAGAAGGCTTCTTTGAGAATAACTCTCCTAGGAGTAATGACAAATACAATATCACACTATTCCGATCAGATAAACATGAAGGACTCAATGAAATATTGCTGCTTAAACGGAGGGATTTTAACACGTTATTAGTTAAATTCATTCCTACCCCTAATCAACAATACAGTGAAATGAAGAATATGAAAGTTCGACTTAATGCTGTTGTTAAAGTTGAAGACCTGCAACCTCAAAGTACTTTTATAGAATTACCTTTTGACATTTATCATAGTAAAAATAATAGATTGAATTTCTCCATAAACATTCAGCCAATAGAAGTTTTGGAAATCAATGATTTTAGTTTTGTAAATTAGTATAAACGTATGATATAAAAAGATTTAAGACTAATAACATGAAAACTGATTAATACAACTAGTCGACATATAAGGAATAACTATGAACGAAAAAGGAATAAATAATCTCAGTATTCAAGCGAGAGTTGAAGAGTTGAATGATTTTGCACTTCTACATAAGAAATTCGGAAATGTAGCATTCCGAGCAATTCAGAAGAATAATTTATATTCCGGCTATGCTGTTGGAATGGAAAGGATTACAAGACTTATCAAAGAAAAGAAATTCGATACTGAATCTTTCCGTCTGAATCCAATAGAAGGAGTTCGTGAATTTATTCATGGTTATTTCGCAGATCGAGGTGGTAATATGCCTGATGTTTTCATCGAAGGAAACACTGTATTTTTGGAGACAGAATTTTGTAAAAACTGCCTTACTATCGAAGCAGAAAAACTGGCAGAACAATGTCATGAAGATATTTGTGCAATTTATTGCCGTACCTTTGCTAAAGGTATTGTATCAGTTTTGGAAGATTTCTTTCCTGAGATCGTTATCAATTTCTATAATGTTAGTTCACGGCGTGACGGTAAAGAAAGTGATTGCCGGGAAGCATTTCAAGTTCTATCAGCTAGACGGGTAGAGAATCCGTGACAGTTCTTCCCTGAATGTAATAATACTGTTATTATAATAGATCAAAACTTAAAATATCAAGAATTAACAATCTACTTATTTGAGTTATTTGATTTTTATTTGACAAAGATAGATACATAATTGCTTCTTATTTTGTTATAAGGATCATAGAGGAAATATGATTATAAAAAAATCAGAGAATAAACATTATAAAAAAATCAAAATAAATATATTTAACAAATTTTTATTTTTCGCTGTATTTTTTTTATTAATAATTGCTTGTTTTATAAAAATTCATTCTATAATATCATTTCCTAAAATAGATAAGTGGAATTATCAGCAACTGCAAAAAATTGATAAGACAAAAAAAGAATTTGAATTTATAGTATTTGGTGACAATAAAAATTCAGTAACAACATTTGAGAATTTAATAAATAAAGTTAATGAAGAAAAAACATTATTTGCTATCGCCCTCGGAGATTTGGTTTATGATGGAGAAAAAGAAAAATTCAGATTCTTTATAAATCAAATTAAAAACTTTAATAAGCCTTTGTTAACTGCAATTGGTAATCACGAGATTACCGACCTGGGTAGGGCAAACTATTATGAACTATTTGGAAAATTTTACTATTCTTTTGCAACTGCTAATAGCTATTTTATTATTTTAGATAATGCTAATGAAACCAATCTTGATGCATGGCAAATGGAATGGTTAGAAAATGAGTTGCAAATAAGTCAAAATTATAAATATCGTTTTATTTTTATGCATGTACCTCTATATAATCCAAAAGATAGTAAAACCATAATAGACCATTGTTTGAAAGATCCTATATTTGCTAAAAAGTTAAATGATCTTTTTGATATTAATAATGTAACTCTGCTTTTTTGCTCACATATTCATGGATATTACAACGGTATTTGGGGAAGCACTCCATACATAATTACCGGTGGAGCTGGTGCTGAATTACATGGTTCTGATCCACAACATCATTTTTATCATTATATTAAAGCAAATGTATCTGAAAATGATGTTAAATATGAAGTTATTAAAATCAGAAGTCCTAAATTTGAATTCATACATAGATTAATTCATATTGTACGCATATATATTTATGCTTTTTTTGCCATTAAGTTTTGGGATTCAGTAATAATACTTACTTTAATTTATTTGTTATTTTATATTGTTTTCATAAAAAAAGAATGGCTTATCTTGAATTTAAGAAAGAACAAGAAATGAAATTGAACTTAGTCGATCATCTGCATTAATGTAGAAAGTGAAACTATTGAGAGATCGGAGCAGATTTGCCGCGATACGATTGAGAAATTTGTGTAAGAACCCTTTGCAGTTTCCCTTTAACAAAGGGAAAACGTAGAAAAGCAAGAAGAAATTCCCCTCTTGAGAGGGGTGCGACTTCAGTAACGTGGTGTGTTTTCTCGTTACAAAGTTGTACTTTGTAATGCAAATATATGCGAAGTTAAACTTCGCTTTCAATTTTGTTCACAAGTTCAACTTGTGAACAAGGATAGATCAGGCAACTGCTGGATTTTATCGAAGGATAGTGAATAACCACATCGTGACGGTAAAGACAGTGATTGCCGGGAAGCATTTCAAGTGCTATCTCCAAAACGAGTAGAGAATTCAAATTCTTGACTCATTAACACTTATGATAATTTGTGAATCAATAAAAAATATTTATATGTAGGAGAAAAAACATGTTAATTATTTTAATAGTACTATATATAATTTCATTCCTTTTTATAGTAATATCAGGATTTAATTTTTACTACAGAATCCCAAAATTAGATGATAAAATCCAAGGAAAAGAAGAAGGATTATCCAGAGTTTTAGGAAATCATCTTATCTATCAAATTCTTAGACAAACAATTAGTATTACGAATAATCAATATTACATTTTAAAAGAAGTTAACTCAAAATCCGATGAATTAGAAGCAATGCTTAGAGAACGCTTATCCAAAACAATTCCAATGTTATCTTTTGCACATACTTTTATATTAGGAGTTCCTCCTGATGAAGCAACAATATCACAATGGGAAACTTTAGATAGTGCACAGCTAAATGAGATTCATTCTTCCTTAAAAGGAAACTACGGAGAAAAAATGCAAAAATCTATCAATGAACTCAATAAAAGGAGAAGAAAGATTTTGCGTTTTTATACTATCCTACAAATCCTTGGGTTATTCCTTAATCAAGTAGCAATAATAATTACAATTATTTGGAAATCAGCTAGTTAAACAAGTTCCAAAAGAAGCTGTGAATCTAGTTGTTTGTTTAAGTTGGAGATGAGATCGACTTTAAAAATCCGGTGTTAAACTTATAAAATAGGTTGGTTTACTAAAATTCTCAAGATCAGTATTCCAAGCAACATCAAACTTTACAACGAAATAACCTAAATTCAATCTGGGACCGAAACCTACAGAGAGTTTCAAATCTTTCAATTTATTATTCTCCGTTAATTTAAGATGTTCATTATCATCCCAAATGCTTCCTGCATCAACGAAAGCACTTCCACGAATCTGGTAGAAATACATTGGAAAAGGAAATGACATTTGCAGATTATCAATAAACGGATATCTAAGTTCAGCAGAAACAAGAAATTTATTCCTACCTTCATAATCATCTGTCAAACCGCGTACACCATTATAATAATCCATCGTAAATTTCTGGTTTGTATCCCCTTGTATTGTCCCGCCACTGAATCTGAGAGCAAAAGCATATCTCTTGGCAAAGAATAAATATTTCCTTAAATCAGTATAAATAATCGTATAATCTTTCTCTGTAGAAAAACTGTGATTAAGAATAAGTGCCTTCCTTGAACCGGAAACAGGTCCTACATTCCCATAAATGGCATTATCATGAACTAATGTAAGTTGAGGAGCATAAATGTATTCTGTTTCTTCTGTTTCTAAACCATAATATTCAGCGAATTCCGGTCTCAAAAATTCTGTTATCCAATCATTTCCATCCCACCAATCACGCTTTATTATTTTAGAAGAGAAAATATTTTCAAAATCGAGTCTCCAAAATTTATTAAATGGATAACGCAGAATGGAGTATACACCAAAATGATATTCTCGTTCCCGCATGAAGTCATCATCATTATAAAAATCTGTCCAATAGACCCATTCATCACTCAGATAGAATCCACCATAACCATGATCAATACGTTTTTTCAAATTCATATAAGTAAGTACAAAATCTGAAGCGCTTAAATCTCCACTAATTCCCAATTGAACTCCAATTGCATGATTTCCCATTAGATCGGAAAGACCAAACTGCAGTTGTGCATAAGTCCCACTGGAAGGAGAGTAGGCAGCTCCACCCCAAAGATAATCCAGTGCAAATTTCGGTTTGTATGGAGAGCTTAGTGGTTCATTTGGCTCGATCGGCTTTTTGTCCAGATCCAGATTATACGCCTTATTTAAACTATCTGCATGCGTAAAATTCTCAATATCAACTTTTGTGATTTTATGTGAATATTCGGGTAATTTCTTCTTGAATTTTTTATCTTGCTTTCCAAAAACATGATATCGATCTAATTTGAATCTCGCATAGAAATCATCCACAAACTCATATTCTACAGGTTTTGAGTATTCTGAAAATATTAAGTTATCAAGTGGATTAGATAGCGAATAAATATCCCAACCACCATTATAGAAAGCAGAAAAAATAAGTTCACTATTATCTATAGAAATATCCGGGGCAAAAATGCCACCGTGAACATTAGTTATTTTTGCTCTCATCCCGCTTGCTATTTCAATTATATAACAATTCGAATTAGTTTCACTTTCGCTCACAAATATTATATTCTCACCTGTCTTATCCCAGATTGGAAAACTACTTTTATACTTATCATGTGTTACCTGGTAGAAATTATCTTCATTTAGATCATAATAAAAAACATCGGAATTAAGTTTACTGAAGATCTGTTCTGCATAAGCATCTTCATTAAATGTCCTTTCTGAAGTAAAAGTAATTTTAGAATCATCCGGTGACCAATGCGGCTGATTATCAAAATACTGATCATCAGTAACCGCAGTAATTTCTTCAGTAACAAGATCAAAAATATAAATATCTGATTTCAAACTTTTTTGCCCAGCAAATACGATTTTATTCCCATCGTTAGAAATATCTATCTCGAAGATAGCATCAAATTCTGGAAATTCTAATTCACGATATGCTTTTCCAGTTTCACTATCTACAATGTAGATTTTATCCGCAAATGAAGTTTTAGAAACAAATGCAAATCTCTTCCCTTCCGGAAACCATGCTAAATTGTTCTTTAAATAATGAAATTCTTCATAATCCCCTGTTGACTCTCCACTTAAAATCTTCTTATTCTTATTCAATCCCAGAATAGATCCCTTCCAGATATCGCTTTTGAGATTTCTATTTGAAAAATAAATATAACTATTCCCATCAGGAGAAAATCTGGGAGCATAATTGAGTGAAGATCCATCCTCATTATGATCCGTCATTCTGGAAAATACTTCGTGAGGAATATCATATTCGGCAAATTGAGGGTAATACTTTCTTTTAAGGAAGTTCTTCCAACAAAGCTGTACATGTTCAAAATCTTCTCCAAAAACTTTTTTGAAGGCAATATCAGTATTCCTATTAAACCGGATTGCATAGAAAAGTTCCATAACTTTATTCCGGTTAAATTCTTCTTCCACAAATACAAGAAAAGATTCACCCAATCTATAAGCATAATACCCACCGATCATTGCCAAATTTCCAATTCTATCGTTAAGTAACAGATCAATAACGAACATATTATTGTAAACCGATTCACCATGAACAGACTCAAATTCAGGTAATCCTTCCTGAAACCAGAATGGCAAGTTATTCATCGTGAGTAATCTGCTTCTATTATTATTCGTTTCGTTAACATAAGCATGAGTGAGTTCGTGCGTAAGGATTTCTTCCATTTTTTTGTAATCACCATCAAATGGAACTACAACCTTATTATGAGCAGTTTCAGTAAAACCACCAACACCTTCTCCCAAGAGTGCACCAATAACATTTGTAGCTTCAAAATCATCGTGTGATTTATATAATATTATTGGAATCCTGTTCATAACAGGACGTTTAAAATCTTTTTTCAATTGATAGTATGCTTCCTCGGCTACAAGAACTGCAAGTTTACCAAACTCTTTATTTTGGCTTGGGTAATAAATATCAAAATGAAGAGATTCTATTTTTTCCCATTCCATTTTAGAATTCTGGATTTTATTCTTACCAAAACTGTATGCAAAGAGTTGAAGGGAAACAAGTATCATTAAAGTTATAAGTACGAATTTTTTCATTTATTCTCCTAAATTTTTTAACCACTAATTTACACGAATTATATTTAGTAACGAATCTATCTGTCACACCGAGTAGTCCCGAATGTTTCGGGACGTATCGAAGTGTCGAGTCATCATTTCATCACTTATTATCCTTCGTCCTTCGACTCCGCTCCAGTCTTCGCAAAGCTACGACTTGGCAAGCAGGATAACACAAGCTCTGGATAATATAACTAATGATATTTTATCCAATTCTTTATACTTCATCCTTCAAATCCTTTAATCCTGTCCATTTCTTTAAATTTAAAGAATCTTGATGTTAAAATATCTCTTGGGATTATCTTTAATATCTTTCAGTAAGGAATCCAATCTTGCGGATGAACGCATTAAATTTTCGTATAATTCACCTTCGCTCATGAATTTATTAATAGTGCTTTTCTCACTTTGCATTTTCTCGGTAATATTACGAATACTTATCGATGTTTCTTTGATATCATCCAAAGTAGAATTGATAGATGCAATTATTTCTGAAGATTTTGCCATTGAATTGGAAATACTTTCCTCATTTGTTGTAACAAGTTTATTCAGCTTTGCTGTTAGTTGATTTGCGTTGATAATAAGTCTTTCAAATTCTTCTGTATTTTTATCAAGACTTCTATTGATCTTATTTATAACCATCTGGGTTGTATCGATCACCGAATCTATCCGAATCACAAAATTTTCATCTCCAGCGATCTTATCCATTATCATTTGGAAATCGGTAATTACGCTGCTGAGCTCGGAAACAAGTTTCATCAGTCCATATCTTTTCTCTCCATTCTGAATCTGAGTTAAATCTAGATCTTTACCTTGAAATGATGGAATGATCTCAATCTGAACATCACCCATCATATTAGATTCAATAATAGAAAATTGTGTGCCTTCCTTTAGTGGGAAATCTATTTTAACTTGCAGATCGATTACAACTCCATCCGGGGCTATTTCAATATTTTTAACACGACCCTTTTTTACTCCGTTCACAGTTACACTACTGCCTACCTCAATATTTCCAGCATTACAAAATTTTACTTTTATTACTGTCATATTCTTACTTTGCAGGGTTTCGGTAAACCACATATAAGAAGTAGCAAGCACAACAATTGCAATAATGGTAAATAAACCAACTTTGAATTCTGTATTTTTTTTATTCTGATAGAATTTCATATTCTTTCCTTATTTCACAAATTCTTTTATTATTTTTCTTTCATCATTAATAAAATTATTAAAGGTTCCGTCAAAAACTATTTTTTTATCATGAATCATAGCTATATGCCCTTTGACCTTTCTAATGCAATCCATATCATGGGTTATGATGATTGAAGCTATGTCATATTGGTTCTGCAACTTAAGTATCAGGTTGGAAATTTCATCCGCGATAATAGGATCCAGTCCTGTTGTAGGTTCATCATAAATTATATATTTTGGTTTTAGAATTATTGCTCTAGCTAGAGCAACTCTCTTCTTCATACCACCGCTAAGTTCTGCAGGCATTTTTGTTAGAACATTTTCCAACCCGACCAATTCCAGTTTTTCCTTAACTTCTTTTAGGATGGCAACTTCAGAAAGATCTGTATGTTCAATTAAAGGAAGTGCCACATTCTGATAAACATTCATTGAATCCAGTAATGCTGAATCCTGAAACAGCATTGCCATTTTCTTTCGGGTTTTATTGAGTTCAAATTTATTCAATATAAAAAGGTCTTTCTCATCAATAATAATTGAACCTTCAACTGGTTCAATGAGACCTTCAATAGATTTCATTAAGACACTTTTTCCGGTTCCACTCTGTCCTACAATTATTGTTATTTGGTTTTCCGGTATAGTAAGATCGATATTTTTTAAAATTTGCTGCTCACCAAAACTTATTGAAAGATTATTAATTTCTATCATCAATATACCATAAATTATATTATCTCAACTTTAATTCCAGTGTACTTTTTAGAAACTGGACGGAAATGTAAATACTTTTTCTCTATATTTTCTTCACTTTTTACGAAAATACGAACATAATGATCTGAAAGTGCTGTCCAATATCTATCAGATCTTTTCTCAATTATTCCCTTAAGTTCAATATTATTTTTTATTATAAAATCTGTATATTCAGCAAGTTTTACTATTGAGATAGAAATCAATTCATTGCTTCTCTTTTTTATGATCTTTCCATTAACATGACCTTTCATTTTTTCTGCACGAGTTCCCGATCTTTTGGAATAGGAAAAAACATGAAGATAGGTAAAATCGAGGTTGGAAAGAAATTGATGTGTTTTTTTGAAAAGCTCTTCTGTCTCACCTGGAAGTCCTGCTATTACATCGATCCCAATTGCAACATCAAGGAATATTTCCCTTATTTTCATAATTGTATCTTGGAATTGTTTAATTGTATATCGTCTTCCCATACTATTAAGTAATTCATCGCATCCAACTTGAAGCGGGATATGAAAATGATGGCACATCTTTTTACTTTTAGTAAAATATTCTAATAATTTATCAGTAAAAAGTTGTGGTTCAATAGAACTCAACCTAATAAGTTCAACACCATTTATTTTCTCGATCTCATAAAGTAATTTTGCCAGAGAGTAATTAAATTCTGCTCCATAAAGCCCTAGATTAATTCCACCTAGCACAAATTCTTTATAACCATTATCAGCCAGTTTTTTAATTTGATTTAGAATATTATTTTTCTTTCTGCTTCTGGAATGCCCTCTGGCGTAAGGAATTGCACAGTAAGCACAGTAATAGTCGCAGCCATCTTGTATCTTAATAAATGCTCTAGTTTTATCCAACATCTTAGTTGTAGATATTTCGTCAAAATTATGCTGATCTTTTATATCTCTGAAGATATATGTTCCTGAATTTAATTTTTCAAATATTTTGCTTTTACTATTATTATCAATTATCAGATCAACTTCACCCAATTCCTCTATCTCTTTTTTTTTTCTTTGAGAATAGCACCCTGTTACAATTACTTTTACCTCGGGGTCAATCTGCTTTTGATTTAACGCTTTTCGAATAGCATTTCTGCTTTTATAATCTGTTCTATTCGTTACGGTGCAGGTATTTATTATATAAACATCAGCAGGTTTATCAAATTCAGTAATTTGATAGCCTGCTTGTGTAAATTCATCTACAATACAGGATGTCTCGTATTGATTAACTTTACAGCCGAAAGTGATTGATGCAATTTTTTTCATATAATTTTTTTTATTCAAAGCTTAAATCAATCCCCATTTGTAAGAGGAAAATGAAAGGAAGTTCAGCTGAATTATATTTTTAAATATACCAAATCTAATGAATTTCATTATTTAAAAACCCCTCTGCACTTCGTGCACCTCCCCTTGCAACGGGGAGCTTTCACTTCATTGTTCCGTGTTGGATATTGGATATTCTTTTTTTATTCTTCTTCGTGTTTTTGTGGCTTCGTGGCTAATTTTATTCCCAGCTCATCCAGTTGCTTTTGTGATACCTTTGCAGGAGATTCACTCATCATGTCAGTTGCTTGAAGTGTTTTTGGGAAGGCGATTACATCGCGAATTGATTTAGCACCGCTCATAATCATAACCATTCTATCTATTCCCGGTGCAATTCCACCATGAGGGGGAGTTCCGTATCTTAGTGCATTCAGGAAGAAACCAAATTTTTCATCCAGTTCTTCTTCGGAGAATCCCAAAACATCAAATATTTTCTTTTGAATATCTAATCTGTGACAACGAATACTACCGGAAGAAAGTTCTAAACCATTACAAACAAGATCATATAATTGACCTTCTATCTTTCCATATTCGCCTGTTTCAAAATATTTAAGATGTTCTTCTTTTGGTAGAGTGAACATGTGATGTGCTGTTTTCCAACACTCTTCATCATCGTTGTATTCAAATAATGGGAAATCAGTGATCCATAATAAATTAAACTGCTTTGGATCATAAAGTTCAAGTTCCTTTCCAAGATAATTCCTGATTTCAGAAAGGACTTTAAACACGATCTTATTTGTATCAGCAGCAAAGAGGATAAGGTCTCCATCCTCTGCTCCAGTAGATTTAATAATCTGCTTCTTCTCCTCATCTGAAAGGAATTTTGTAATACCTGATTGGAATTCCCCATCTTGATATTTTACATAAGCAAGTCCTTTACCACCAACATGTTTTGCTCTATCAGTAAGCATATCTATCTGTTTTCTGGAATATCCTGCACAACCAGATGCGACTATACATCGTACGCTACCACCAGTTTGTAAAGCTCCACTAAAAACTTTGAATCCAGAATTTGCCAAAATCTCGGAGAGATCGTTCAATTCCATACCAAAACGTGTATCAGGTTTATCTGAACCGTAACGATTCATCGACCGTTTATAAGTTAAATGAGGAAATGGAATTGGAAGATCAATATTAATAACTTCATTAAAGATGTATTTGAATAGCTCTTCCATAATTTGGAAAATTTCTTCTTGAGTTACAAAACTCATTTCAAGATCAAGTTGAGTGAATTCCGGTTGTCTATCAGCTCTTAGGTCTTCGTCGCGGAAACAACGAGCAATCTGGAAATATCTGTCAAAGCCTCCAATCATAAGAAGTTGTTTATATATCTGAGGAGATTGTGGAAGTGCAAAAAACTTATCGTTATGCACCCGACTGGGAACAAGAAAATCTCTCGCACCTTCAGGTGTGCTTTTCATCAACATTGGAGTTTCAATTTCGTAAAAATCTTTTTTTACAAGAAATTCTCTTATCGCAAAAACAATCTTGTGACGGATTAGAATTATATCCTTCAGCTTTTTACGACGCAGGTCAAGATATCTATATTTAAGACGGAGGTCTTCTTCTGCCAGAACATTTTCATTAATTTGAACAGGCAATGGTTCTGAATTATTGAGAAGGAGCAATTCTTGTGCTTCAATTTCGATTTCACCTGTCTTCATCTCTTTATTAATATTTTGTTGATCACGTAGAATAACCTTTCCGGTTACAGCTATCACATATTCATTTCTTAGCTTACCTGCTTTTGCATGAACTATTTCTTGCTCAGGACGAAATACGATTTGAACTTTTCCTGAAACATCTCTAAGATCGATAAAAATTAATCCACCGAGATCTCTACGACGATGAACCCACCCCATCAAGGTTATATTTTCACCAACATTTTGTTTGCTCAATTTTCCAGCATAATGAGTTCTTTTTGTGTCTTTAATAAAATCTAACATATTCATATCCTTTTATATATATCAATTTTGTGCGAGAATTTTATTTTTTGATAATTTGTCAATGCTTTGAAAAAACCAAAAACCTTCAAAAATCTAATATCCTTGAAGGTTTAATATCTTCTATTTTTAATTTATTCTTTTTCTTGTTTCTTTTTCTGATCAAGTCTGATAAATTTAATACTCTTATCATTGTATCTCAGTTCACATTCGGCATTTTCAGATTCTAATTTTGGGAAGAAAATGTAACCCGATTTCTTTGCTCCAGGTAAGATGTTCCCAAAATGAAATGAATAAGTTATTAAATTATTCTGAGCTGTTCGCCACTCTTCCATAACCTGTTTTTGTTCAATAAAAAACTCTTCTGTATCAATAAATTCTTTTTTATTTTCGTTTATTAAAAGATAATCAATCTGTCTGGGAGCCAGCAGATTTTCAATATAGTCCTGAGTGACTATATCATATTGATTTCCATTTTGGTCAATTAAACCAAAATCGCTCATTTCAACTTTCAGATTATCCCGTTTTCTATTCTGAATCGAGATATAAAATGTAGTGAAATAATTTGTTAGTTCCTGTGGTTCTTTATTCCAATATTCATTTGCAGCAGCAAAAGTATAAGCTTTTGTCCGATTTATCCCGAAATCATCTGTAACTGTAACACCATCAGCTTGAACAGGAACATATTTAATTGTACAGGCAGAAAATAATAAGACAAACAATAGTAATGAGAAAATGTATCGTTTCATAATTTTACCTCACATATTAACAGAGACGACCATAAAAAATCGTCTCTGCATTTTTTTTTATAAAACTTATTATTGTATCTTAGCTGTCAAGTTCGAAATCGATTTCCTGTTCTACGGTATCATCATTTTTCCCAACAGGTTCATCTATTATTTCTTTTCCAGCACCTTCAGAAACTTCTTCGTTGATATTTTTTTCTTCTTCAATTATTTCCTCATGAGAATCATCAACAGTATCTTCTGTTTCATCTGTAATTCCCTCATCGAGAGGTTGTTCATTTGCTTTAACTATATTATTATCTTCTAATAAATCATTTTTGGGAATTTGATCTTGAGATTCAGAATTTTCTTCACCGTCTTCCTGTTCTTCTTCTGCAACAATTCTCGCAATATCATACACTTTATCTTTATCGTTGAGTGCAATTAATTTCACACCTTGTGTATTCCTACCTATAATTGAGATTTTATTGACAGACTGGCGAATGATCATGCCTTCCCTCGTAACGATCATAAGATCATCGTTATCTACAACCTCTAGAAGTGAGATCAACTTACCATTACGTTTAGTAGTTTTAAGTGTAATAACCCCTTTTGAACCACGTTTTGTTACTTTATAACCACTGATTTCTGTTCGCTTTCCAAATCCATTCTCACTTATAGACAAAAGTGTACCTTCACGTCTTATTACTACCATAGCAACTACCTGATCATCATCTCTAAGACGTATACCACGCACACCCTGTGAATTTCTTCCCATGGATCTAGCGTCAGTTTCGTTAAACCTATTTGCATAACCATTTCTAGTAGCTAGGATAATGTCGTTATCACCTTCGGTTATTTTTGCTTCAATCAGTTTATCGCCTTCCAATAATTTTATAGCTATTATACCATTAACTCTTGGTCTTGAAAAAGATTTCAATTCAGATTTTTTAATTGTACCATTTTTTGTTACCATTGTAACATAATACGGATCATTAAAATCCTTCACAGTTACAAATGCCTCAATCTTTTCATTACGTTCAAGTTGAAGAAGATTCACTATTGCTTTTCCCCGTGCAAGTCTTCCCAAACTAGGTATTCTATGAACCTTGAGCCAGTGACAGATTCCGTGATCTGTAAAGAACAGAATGTAAGCATGTGTCGATGCAACAAAGATACTTTCTATAAAGTCTTCATCTTTAAGGTTTGAACCGGATAATCCTTTTCCGCCTCTTCCCTGATTCCTATAAGTTCTTATTGGGAGACGTTTTATATATCCATGACGGGAAATTGTTATAACCATCTCTTCATCAGCTATCATATCCTCAGTTTCAATATCTGCAGAACCTTCTAAGATAGTTGTTCTTCTAAGATCAGCATATTTTTTCTTGATCTCAGCAACTTCTGTTTTAATAATATCCATTCGAATTGATCTTTCTTCCAGAATACCTTTAAGTTTTTTAACTGTTTTTATAATATCTTTATATTCTTGTTCAATTTTTTCTCTCTCAAGCCCAGTAAGTTTTTGCAGTCTCATTTCCAAAATAGCTTTTGCCTGGATTTCAGAAAGTTTGAATTTCTCCTGCAATTTAATGCCTGCTTCCTGAGCATTCTTAGATGCCTTAATAGTAGCGATGATCTCATCAATATTATCTAAAGCAATTCTATAACCTTCTAAGATATGAAGACGCTCCTCAGCATTTTTGAGTTCAAACTTGGTTCTGCGAACTATCACTTCATGACGGAAATCAACATAATTTGAGATCATATCTTTCATGTTAATAACCATTGGGATACCTTTCACCAAAGCTCTGTTATTAACACTGAAACTTTCTTGTAATTGTGTGTATTTATACAATTTATTCAAGACTGAACTTGCCTCATAATTTCTTTTTACAATAATTACGAGACGCATTCCTTGTCGTCCGGACTCATCACGAATATCACTAATACCTTCGATTCGTTTATCTTTTACAACACTAACAATTTTATGGATCAAGAGACTTTTATTAAGCATATAGGGAATTTCTGTGATCACGATCATTTCAGAGCCGTTGTTCTTTGTTTCAATAGCAGCCTTACCACGCATAATTACCCGACCGTGCCCTGTCTCAAAGTAATCTTTAATCCCTTGTTTCCCAATAATGTACCCGCCTGTTGGGAAATCAGGTCCATTTATATACTTTAAAAAATCCGCAGGTTCCATTTCAGGATTATCAACATAAGCAGTGATGCCATCACAAATTTCACTAACATTATGTGGAGCCATGTTAGTTGCCATTCCCACAGCGATACCAGATGAGCCATTAACCATAAGATTAGGGAATTTAGATGGGAAAACTACGGGTTCTTTTCTTGTATCATCATAATTTGTTTTATAGTCTACGGTGTCCTTATCAAGATCATCCATGAGGTCTACAGCAGCTTTTTGAAGTCTTGCTTCAGTATAACGCATAGCAGCAGGAGGGTCACCATCTTGAGAACCAAAGTTACCTTGACCATTAACCAGCATATACCGTAAGCTCCATTCTTGAGCCATTCTAACTAAAGTTGGATAAATAACCTGTTCACCATGCGGATGATAGTTACCGGAAGTATCACCGGCGATCTTAGCACATTTTCTAAAACCTTTACCGGGAGCTAAATTAAGTTCGTTCATAGCATAAAGTATCCTTCGCTGCGAAGGTTTTAACCCATCTCGAACATCAGGTAATGCTCTGGAAACAATAACACTCATTGAATATGCCAGATACGACTTTTTTAGTACATCTTCTATTTCTAATAATTCTATTCTCGATCTATCGTGTATCATTCATCCCCCTAAACATCGACCTGAGCATATTGTGCATTCCGCTCGATAAATTCTCTTCGTGGCTCTACATCATCACCCATTAATATTGTGAACATTCTATCTGCTTCTATTGCATCATCTATCTTCACAGAAATAAGTATTCTTCTTTCCGGATCAAGTGTAGTATCCCATAACTGATCAGCATTCATTTCACCAAGACCTTTATACCTTTGAATATGCAAACCACGATTGCCCATTTCTTTCATCACATCATCTCTCTCTTTTATTGAGAATGTATACTTTTTGCTTCTTCCTTTTTTTACAAGGAATAGAGGTGGTTTTGCTATATAAATGTGACCATATTCCACCAAAGGACGCATATATCTGAAAAAGAATGTAAGTAGTAAAGTTGCAATATGCTGACCGTCCACATCAGCATCCGCCATAATAATTACTTTATTGTAACGCAGTTTTGAAATATCGAATTCATCACCAATGCCAGCACCAAGAGCCAAAATGATAGGTTGTATCTTATCATTGTTAAGTACTTTATCAATTCTAGCTTTTTCAGTATTGAGCATTTTTCCCCAAAGCGGCAGAATTGCCTGAAAAGTTCTATCTCTTCCCATTTTTGCAGAGCCACCGGCAGAATCACCTTCAACCAGGAAGATCTCAGTTTGAGACGGATCTTGTATTGAGCAATCAGCTAATTTACCAGGAAGACTTCCACTTTCCAAAACAGATTTTCTTCTAGTCAACTCTCTAGCTTTACGAGCAGCTTCACGAGATCTAGCACCAAGAATCGCTTTCATTGCAATATGTTTCGCTTCTTTAGGATTCTCTTCAAAGAACACCATAAGCTTCTCATATACAATTGAGTTAATTATCCCTTCAATTTCGCTATTCTGCAGTTTTGTTTTGGTTTGTCCTTCAAACTGAGGATCACGAAGTTTCACACTGAGAATAGCTGTTATACCTTCACGAATATCTCCACCACCTGGAGACACTTTCTCATTTTTTAATAAACCTGCATTTTTTATGTAAGTATTAACCGCTCTGGTTAAACCAGATTTAAAACCACTAAGGTGAGTTCCGCCCTCTATGGTATTAATATTATTTGCAAAACTATTAATTGTTTCCTGAAAACCTTCATTATATTGTATTGCTACTTCGAATTCAGTATTTTCTTTTTCTCCTCTAATATAGATAGGTTCAGTGGACAATACTTTTTTGTTTTCATTGAGATATGCCACAAAAGAAGTTATTCCACCTTCATAATGAAAATCATGTGTCCTATTCTCATTTTCATCAGTCAGTGAAATCAATATACCGTTATTAAGGAATGCCAGTTCCCTTAACCGAGTCGAAAGATAATCAAAGTTAAATGAGGTAGTTTCAAAAATTGTTTTATCAGGAATAAAACTAACTTTTGTTCCGGTTTTCTTTGTTTTTCCAGTTACCACTACTTTAGTTTGTGGTTTTCCTTTTGCGTAAGCTTGATGATAAATTTTACCATCTTTATAAATTTCTACTTCCAGATGCTCGGCAAGTGCATTTACAACAGATACACCCACACCATGCAGCCCGCCAGAAACTTTATAAGATTTATCATCGAATTTTCCTCCAGCATGCAGTATTGTCATCACAACCTGCACAGCCGGGATTTTTTCTGTTTTATGCATTTCTACAGGAATACCTCGCCCGTTATCTATAACTGAAACCCAGCCATTTTTGTGAATAGTAATATCTATCCTATCACAATACCCTGCAAGAGCTTCATCAACACTATTGTCAACTACCTCATAAACCAGATGGTGCAAACCTCTTTCGGTGGTTCCACCAATATACATTGCCGGACGTTTTCGCACGGCCTCAAGACCTTTTAAGACCTTGATATTTCCCGCTGTATATTTTGTATTAGTCATATAAAAACCTCTTCTTTTTTTAGTAATTTATTACCTTTTTTATTTCTTCTTTTCATAGGACTATAACGTTATGACGCCAATATGTGTCAACTATTTTATTTATATAAAGTTAGGTAACATCTTATAGATTTCCAAGATACAAATACAGGGCTCATAATTCTATATGCTTCAAGAAGTTACAAGCCCTGAAAAAAAACTCAACAAATAACACTTGATTTTATTTGTTTTTTTGTTACTTTATTAATATTAAATATTCATCTTAGACTGTGCATTAATGCACTTTTATTGTTAATCTCCGAAAAGATTTTTCCACTTATTATCATCTCCGGAAGAAGTTGTATATTTTCCTAAACTTACAATTATTGTTACACTACTTTTTTTGGGTATTAATTCATCAGCCATCGGTTGAGAATATATCACATTTTCCTTTATTACTTCATCAGAATACCTGAACACTTTTTCACCGAGATAAAGCCCTGCATTTTCCAATTTTAATTTTGCTTCAACAATACTTAAATTATCAAGATAAGGAATTCTTACCATTTCTGGGCCATTACTAAGTACTACACTTACAGTTCTGTATTTTTTAGTCATAATACCAGAATTTGGTTTTTGTGATATTATTTTCCCCTTATCTATGTTCTCATCGTGGACAAGTTCACTCTGTTCCATATATAATTTCATTTCTGTACATGTTTTACGCGCTACTTCATAATCCTCACCTATCAAAAGTGGAACTTGAACTTCATTACCATGCCCAACTATTATTTTCATAATCAGGTCTGTTCCAAAGAAAGCAATGATAAATAAACCTGCAAGAACACCCAATGCTATTAAAATAGACTTCATTTTTGTCATTTATGAACTCCTATATCTTTTTCTTCATTCTGGCTGCAAATGCACCATCAGAATTGTGTTTGAATGGTATTGTTTTCAAATAACCAGTTTCCGTAAATTCTTTTGGAATAAATTGTTCAGCTAATTCAAGTGTAAACTCAGAATTTCTATTCAGAAATTTCTCAACTTGTTTTTCATTTTCCTCTTTGTTTAAAGTACAAGTACTATAAACTAAAATTCCACCCGGACATAAAAATCTAGCACCAAGATCAAGCGCTCTTTTCTGTAGCTTCAATAATTCTTTCATATCCTGATTCTTCTGCCATCTCAGCTCGGCTTTCTTCTGAAAGACTCCCCAGCCAGAACATGGTACATCCAGAAGAACTCTATCGTAAGCGGGAGCTATAGGTCCGTATTTGAAGGTATCGTTCACATTAAGTTTTATATTAGTAATTTGTAATCTTTCAACTGCTCTCTTGAGCTTTTTAATTTTGTTTGGAAATTTATCAACTGCAATCAGTTCACCAGAATTTCGCATTAATTCAGCAATATAAGTCGCTTTCCCACCTGGTGCTGCAAAAAGATCAAGAATAGATTCATTCTGTTCAGGAGTTAATAATTCCACGACCAGAGCAGCAGATACATCCTGAATTGAGAAATACCCTTCAGAGAAGGAAATTTCATTTAACACATCCCTTGCTTGCTCTGTAATCAGAATGTTCTCCGAAGCATCACTTTCTATAACGATTATATCACGTCTTAATAAATATTCCATTAATCTTTTTTTATTAGTAGCACATGTGTTGATACGAATATGTAAATTAGGAGGTTGATTATAATATGCACATAATCTTTCAGTATCTTTTACACCCCAGTATTCTATCCATTTTTCTACAATCTCTTTTGGAAATGAATACTGAACAGAAATTCTATCTAAGTTCTCTAAAGGATATTCAATTTTCTCTTCACGAAGATACTTCCTTAAAATAGCATTAATAAATTTTGAAATTTTCTCCCCATACATTTTTTTTGCGATAGAAACAGTTTCATTTACTGCAGCATGCTGTGGAATATAATCACAATATATAAGCTGGTACAATCCCATATATAATAGTATTTTTATCTTAATATTTGTATTAGAAAACTTCTTCGAATCAGTATATTGGGACGCGATATATTCCAAGTTGAGATGCATTTTTATCACACCCTTAACAAGTACATACAGTAGATCAGATCTTTCCCCTGCTTGATTGATCTTCCTTATCATCTGTTGTAGTAATTTATCTGAAAATATGTTTTTAGAGATAACTTTAAGAATTATCTTATACGCTTCCAATCTAACATCTATCATATATTTCGTTTTTTATATAATGCCTTTATAGCAGCTTTTGTTATTTCTTCAGAAGTTGAAAAATCATTTTCTTTCATCAATTTTGAAATTGTTTTTCTAACATCATAGCGTTTATATCCCAATGTTAGAAGAGCGGTTTCTGCATCTTGAATCAGCTCGGAATCAATACCAGTATAATTTTCAACTAAAGATTTTGAAGTGATATCACCAACCTTATCTTTCAATTCAATTATAAGCCGTTCAGCTGATTTCTTGCCAATGCCATGTATTGTAGTGATCAGATTTATATCACCCATTTGAATAGCACGTATTAGATCAGCAACAGAAAGCCCTGAAAGAACAGATAAAGCCAGTTTGGGTCCAACCTTAGAAATATTTATCAATTGCCTGAAAACTACTTTTTCTTCATCAGAAAAAAATCCAAATAACCTTACACCGTCAGATTCGTTAAATGAGTAGTGAACAAGAACTTTCACTTCTTTCCCTATTTCCGGTAATTTGTCATACGTACTAAGTGGTATGAACAATTCATATCCAACACCTGTGCAATCAATTACAATAGTAGTGGGACATTTCTCTGATAAAATGCCTTTAAGATAAGAATACATATTTACCCTCTTTTATCAAATTCTAACGATTACGCTATAAATTTCAGACAATGATGTCCACATTTATTTAGTATTTAAATTTATTTTTATTAAATTGACAAAGTGCAATTGCGAGAGCATCTGCTGCATCCTCGGTTTTGGGTTTAACGCTCAGATTTAAAATTTTCTGAACCATATATTGAATTTGTTCTTTTGATGCATTACCATTTCCAACAACAGATTTTTTTACTTCTCTAGGAGAATATTCTACAATTTCAATATTATGTTGAGCTAGGGATAGCAAGATCACTCCTCTGGCATGTCCTAAAGTAAAAGCTGATTTGATATTTTTCCCATAAAATATAGTTTCTACAACAGCAATATTAGGTTTGTATTCTGAAATAATTTTATTCATTCCTGATTGTATTTCAACTAATCTTTCAGCTAGTGGTGCTTTTGAATTGGTTTCTATTGTGTCACATCCAGCAGCTACTATCTTACGTTTTTCAATTTGCAGGATTCCATACCCTACGTTATAACTGCCCGGATCTATTCCAAGAATTATCAATCTTCTGATAACCTATCGAAAACTATGTCTGAGATCTCGAAGTTTGCATATACCTTCTGTACATCATCGCAATCTTCCAAGTAATCAATTAATTTAAGCAACTTCTCAGCTACTTCATCAGCATTTATTGTATTTTGAGGGATTCTAGTTATTTCAGCTTTTTCAATATTGTAGTTTGCTTCTTCCATTTTTTTAAGAACACTATGAAGATTAGCATAAGCAGTATAAATTATATAGTCACCTTCTTCAACAATAAAATCTTCTGCTCCTGCATCAAGCGAAGCCATCATTACTTCATCTTCATCAAGATCATCTTCGGGGATTACTATCATACCCTTCTTCTCGAACATATATGAGACAGATCCATTCTCTGCAAGGTTACCACCATACTTTGAGAAAATATGCCTAACATCTGCGACTGTTCGCTGTTTATTATCGGTAAGAGTTTCAACAATAATAGCTACGCCATTATGACCATATCCTTCATAAGTAATATGTTCATAATTAACACCCTCTAATTCACCTGTACCTCTTTTGATTGCCCGTTCAATATTCGAGTTAGGCATATTTGCACCTTTAGCAGTAGAAACAGCCAATCGTAAACGAGGGTTCATTTCCTGATCACCACCACCTTCTTTTGCAGCAACAATGATCTCTTTTACTAATTTAGTAAATATTTTACCACGTTTTGCATCAGCAGCACCTTTTTTATGTTTTATAGAACTCCATTTACTATGTCCTGACATATTGTTAAAACCTCCAAATACAAAAAGACCTGCGGAGAGTATTCTTGCAGGTCTTATCGGTTATTTAATCTTCTTTATTTGCTTCAGCAATTACCTTAGCAGCAATATCGCCAGGAACTTTTTCATAATGTGAGAATACTTGTGTAAATTTCCCTCGACCCTGAGTAAGTGATTTAAGAGCAGGATAATAACCCATTAATTCTGATAAAGGCATTTCGGCATTAAGTACTTGTTTTTTACTCTGCTTTTCCATACCTTGTATTTTACCTCTTCTAGTAGAGATATCTCCCATAACATCACCCATATATTCATCAGGGATAATAATTTGAACATTGTGTACAGGTTCAAGAAGAATTGGTTTTGCAATTTCAAATGCTTTCTTTAAAGCATTCCATGAAGCAATTTTAAAAGCCATTTCAGATGAATCTACATCATGATAACTACCATCATAAACATCAACAGAAAGATCAACGATCTGATTACCGGAAATAATTCCTTTTCCAATTACTTCTACAAGTCCTTTCTCAATAGCAGGAATAAATTTAGTAGGGATTCTTCCACCAACAACGGAATTAATAAACTCGAAACCGCTGCCGCGAGGAAGTGGTTTAACTCTAAAATATACTTCTCCGAACTGCCCCTTTCCACCTGATTGCTTTTTGTGTTTATAATGCACATCAGCTGTTCCTGAAATTGTCTCTTTATATGGAACCGCTGGTGTTTTCAAATTTGCTTCGATTTTATATCTAGATTTAAGTTTTTTTTGAAGAAGTGCAATTTGCTGTTCACCAATACATGAGATAACATTCTCAGCCGTTTCTTGATTCATTTCAATATTTAACGTATGATCTTCATCCAATAATTTACCTAACGCGGCACCTATTTTATCTTCATCATGCTGGTTAGCTGCTTTTATACTCTGCCAATAAACAGCTGTAGGAAGTTTGATCTCACGAAATTTTATTTTAGAATTTGAACTAACAATAGAATTAAAACCACGGGCAACTTTCATCTTAACTAAACCACCAATATCACCAGCTTTTAATTCATCTGTATCTTTCCTATTTTTTCCATTAACAAAATACATAGAGCCAATTCTATCTTTGCTATCCTTCTCTGGGATATATACATCCAATCCACTTGTCATTTTCCCAGAAAAAACTCTAACATAACTAATATCACCTACATTCGGATCGGAAAATGATTTAAATACATATGCAAAAAGATCTCCATCCTCATTAAGTTGAATAATTTTTTCTTCCTTTTTCTCTATAACTTGAAGTTCGTTTCTGTCAGCTGGTGATGGTAAATACTCTACTATAGCATCCATCAAATCATTTACACCAATATCATGAGTTGCTGAGGTTGCAAAAGCAGGCATTAATTTTCCTTGAACAATCGCATTCTTCAATCCGGTTGTCATCTCTTCTTTTGTAAGTTCACCAACTTCAAAATATTTTTCAAGAAGTATATCATCACTTTCTGCAACAGCTTCCATCAATTCCATTTTACTTTCTTCAACCCGATCTACCATATCTGCAGGAACTTCAATTTCTTTTCCGTTTTTAAATGCTTTCCCTTGAGCAATATCGACAACGCCTTCAAATTTATGTTCACTTCCTATTGGTATTAGAATTGGTGTTGGGTTAAAATCTGTATTTTCTCTAATTCGTTCAATTGCTTTATTAAAATCTGCACCTTCGTTATCTATTCTATTAATAATGAACCCTTTTATAACAGGTCTGTCAGTCAGTAGTTCAATCGATTTCTCTAAACTCACGTCAAATTCTGAAGCTCCGTTCACTACAAATAAAATTGTTTCAACAGCAATTGATGCAGATATTTGTTCAGAGCTAAAATCTACAAGACCTGGTGCATCAAGAATATTGATCCTATTTTTTTTCCACATCAGGTTTGCAATACCCAAAGAAACCGAAGATTTTCTTTCAATCTCTTCAGTATTGAAATCCATGACAGTAGTGCCATCCTCGATCTTACCAATTCTGGTTGTCGTTTTTGAGTTGAATAACATCTGTTCAACAAGACTGGTCTTACCAGCACCAATAGCTCCGACAAAAGCGATGTTTCTAATGGTTTTCATTTATCCTCCGCATTTATATTATATATTATATCTATATTTTATATATAACCTTTTTAGCTGTTCAAAAGAAAATTATTACTTTTTCTTGTCAACTCTCTACTTTAAAATAATTAATTTACCAATTTTCTCAGTAATTTTATTATTAGATAATTGTTTAGCTTTGATTTTATAGAAATATGTATTATTGGCAATCTCATCTCCATCCGCATCTTTTCCATTCCAAGAGATCTGATTATATCCAGCTAGAGAATTTAGTTGTTTTATGGTTTTAATTTTTCTACCTGTTAAAGTATATATTGTAATTGTAATATCGGAATCTTCGGTAATTACAAATGTAAAATACCCTCCATCTTTCATTGGATTCGGATAGGGAAGCATTTGCTCAATTGATACAACCCCAGAACTTTTGCACACAAAATTAGTTTCTTCAACTGTTGGGTTATTAAGATTGTCAAACACAATAAGCTGAATTGTGTGGCTTCCTTCCGGGAGATCATCAAGCTGCCAGGTAAGTTCTCCTACAGTAGCAGAACCAGCAACATACATAAATTCATCTGTCACATCGATAGGCGTTAAGGATCCATCTATTATCAATAGTATACAATGTCCGGATGAACCAATAATGTTAATTCCATTTTCATCTTCAATGTGAGCAATTAATTCAGGGTTGGTTGACACAAAATCACCGGCGATAAAGCTTGGAGAGTCCAAGAAAAGTTGAACCTGAGGCTGACCTGTGCTTGGTGCATAAACAGGAATATTGCTAAGTTTCATTGGGAAGTAACAGTTCAAGAAATCTTCAGAGGTACTATTGTCATATACATAATTTAATATTCTACCTCCGTCACCTGAGTGGACATCTTCAGGAACAATAAATTGTGAATGATATACACCATCAACAACTTCACTATTTCCAAAATAGAATGTATGCCCGTTACTAGTATAATCTACACTATATTCATAAGTATAATCAGAAGTTACAAGCATATTTTCATAATATTTATTATACTTCGATTCATAGACACGAATTTCACCTGATTCATTTATTATATTTTCATAATCACCGCTTAGATTTACTGTTTGTCTTGCTTGAACACTATCCGGTATTCCCGCAATGTTTCCCACTGTTTCTGGTGGTAATACATCAAGAATTGGATCACCCAACACATTAAAGTACTGACTATTATATAATGCGGCATTTGAATTTAATTTTGCATCTCTCAAGGCATTTCCAATATTCATTCGTTCATCAATAATATTCCTTAAAACATATTTCATTAATAGAGTATTTGGTGTCGGGCTTACTCTAGCTGTTGCTGCAATTGAAACAATTGAACCACCATTATCATAGAACAGAAATCTTTCTGCCATACAGTCTATTTCAGAGTTATCAAATTTACCCACTTCGCATGAGGCAGCCAAGAATAATGGCAAATGTTCCAAATTATCCAACAAATCCATATGTAATGAAGCTCTGAAATAATCTTCATCACCTAAAACATCTTCATTACCGTGCCCGATAAAATACCATATTAATCTTCCTTGATTGACACTCTCTATCTGAGCTATACGTGCTTCTGGTTTATTTTGATATTCATCGAAACCATATTCTATTCCCAGTACTTTATCGACAATAATTGTATCAGTGATGAAGTCTTCAGCATCCTGTGCCCTTGCAGTATGATTCATACCATGACTTTGGCTTAAACCCTCCAATACACCCTTCTTATGCTCATCATCTGCCATTATTAGTATATTATTCCGCCAAAATCCTGGAGTTGGATTATGAATATAATTTTCTATTCTCTGCAAATAATAATCCATCATTTGATTGTTCTGAGCAGGAATCCTACCAATAATTAATTCTGGTCTATAATCATCATCGAAATCAACAAAATTATCATCGCTGGAAACTAAACTTGTTTCCATAGCAATAATGATCTTATTTTTTTCATTTTGCGGATTCCAATTCTGGATACCGGATCCCAGCAAGACAACATATTGCATTTCAGGATGACCAGGATATTCTGGTGAGCCATCTCCGTAAAATTCAAGTTCGAGATAATTTTCAACAGCTTGAGACTCAGGATTTCCATTACTGAATTCATTGAATATTTCGGATTGACTTTTAGTTGTAAAATTCAGCTCGGGATGAAGTTGCGCATAACCTTGTGCTTGAGTTTCAAAGACGTTTGTCTGGCTTGACGTAAGATATCCGGGATAAATAATAATGCCATCTACATCTTCACGAAAACCTCGATCTTTTAATATTTGTTTTTTCTGAAAATCAATGATAGAATTGTAGTATGATAAATTGGGATTATTTTCTAATCTAGCAGGATATCCCCGAAAATCTCCACCGAAAGTAAGCCAAAAAATCATATCATTATTAAAGTACTCACCCATACTTGGAATTTGCTCATGTTCAAATATTATTTTATCTCCATCATCAAAAGAACCGTCATCTCCTGCATCTATATAAATTGGAACTTCCATAAGTTTAAATTCTGTTTCGTTTTTTACCTGCTTCTTAATCAATGCCAACATTCTAATCTGTGATGATTGACAGAAATCTGGAAATTTTTGCAAGTCATCATAATTTATTTCAAACCATCCAAATTTATCAGTTTTTAATTTATACCAAAAATCAGATTTTTCAAATGGTATTTTTGCAAAAGTTGTTTCACTTTTTTCTTTCCAGTTCTTAGCATAATTATAATTTACAATTAATTTTGATGCAGAAATATCATTTTTTTCTTCAATATAATTTCGATATTTTAAATCACCATAAATATGAATCTCGAAATTGATATTTTTACATATTGTTAACTCATTTGTGTGTTGATCATAAGTTACCGGATAAAATTGGATTGGAATAATATTATTAAATCTGTATTTTGATCTTCTCATAACTTGAATAAATTCTTGTTTTTGTGCATTATATAATTCTTGATCAATTTCATAAATATAATCAAACGTCTTACCGGAAGGGATGATCCGTGGTGCTGGAGATAATTTACTTTCTAATTTTATGGTTTCTATTTCTATTGAAGTTATAATCACTTCAATATTTCCATTAGTTGGGATACCAATGCAAAATTCTCTATAAGGAAGCTCCGGCTTACCTGGAGTTAGCTGACTTGTAAAACCATTAAAATAAAGATGAGAAAATCCATTTTCCTGATAAATATTGTAAAGATCTGTTTCATAATTAACAATAAGATTAGATGAGGATATGGTTTCTATATTAAAATTTGCGGAAAGTGTTAATGGTATGACTATCAGCAGTAGTAAAATACCTTTTTTCATTTTCCCTCCATTATGTGTATTATTAAGATAAATATAAAAAATGTATAAACAAAATTTATTTTCCGATCTTGTTTGTCAACAAAATGAATTTTTTGCTTAGTAGCTAAAACCTTATTTAATTAATTATTTGACCGCAAATACAGTGAAATAAAAAATTGTTTAATATATAAAATTTAATTTGGGGGATAAACATGGATAACATCATTGGTAAAAAAGTAAAGCGGATTGATGCATATGAGAAAGTAACTGGAAAAGCAATTTATGGTGACGATATCAAGCTGGTTAACATGCTTTATGCAGCAGTTCGCTATACTGATATTCCTGTTGGGAAGATAACAAATATTGATTGCTCTGAAGCAAAAAAAGTTCACGGAGTTGTAAAAATAGCATTATTTAAAGATATCCCGGGTCAACAAAGATTGGGTCCTATTCGTTCAGATCAATATGCAATTGTTGAAGATGAAGTTTTCTTTTCGGGTGATGTAATTGCAATTGTTGCTGCAGAGACAAAAGAAAATGCCTTAAAAGCTGCCGACCTGATCCATGTAGAATATAAGCCTATCGAAGGTATTTTTGATCCACGAGAAGCAATTAAACCGGAATCAAGACTTATCCATCCCGAATATAAAAGCAATGTAATTCTTCATTATCCATTACGAAAAGGAAACATAGAAAAAGGATTCAGTAAATCTGATCATGTTATCGAACGAAATTACAGCACAGGATTCCATGAACACGCATATATCGAACCTGAAACAGTAACTGCTGTACCGGATCATACTTCAAAAGGTTTTAAAATATATGGCTCAATCCAGAATCCATTTACTACCAGAAAAGTAGTTGCGCTTTTCATGGGTTTGAACATGAATCAGATTAATATTCTCGGATCTACTTTGGGTGGTTCTTTTGGTGGAAAAGATGATATAATAAATTACATGGCTTGTCGATGTGCTTTGCTTTCCAAATTAACTGGAAAACCTGTTAAACTTACATATACTCGTGAAAACTCATTAAAAGAAAGTTATAAAAGACATCCTTATTATATGAAATATAAAGTCGGTTTTAATAATGACGGAAAGTTAAAAGCAATGAAGATAAATATTATTGCAGATAGCGGAGCATATTCATCTCAAACTTTTTTTGTTACATGGCGCTCAGTTGTTCAGGCTACCGGACCTTATGAAATTGAGAATGTAGAAACCGATATTAGAGGAGTTTATACAAATAATACTTATACTGCCGCCTTCCGTGGTTTTGGTTCTCCACAAGTTATTTTTGCACAAGAATCATTAATGGATGAAATTGCCGAAGTTTGTGGGATTTCTCCACGTGAAGTTAGAAAATTAAACGGTTTTAAACAAGGAAGTATAACAGCAAGTGGACAAATTCTAAATAAACATACAGTTTCTCTGGATGAAGTTATTGATAAGGCACTAATAAAAGCTGATTATAAGAAAAAACTTGAAGAATATAAAAAACTGAATGAACAGAATGGTCGTTATAAATATGGGATTGGATTTTCATGCAGTTATCGTGGATGTGCTCTGGGTGCTGAAGGAACTGATGCCACTTCTGCAATTATATCAGTCCAGGCAGATGGAAGTATTTATGTGTTTACCGGTTTAAATGAAAATGGACAGGGAATGCGCACAACATTCTCTCAAATTACGGCAGAAGTACTAGGAACTGATCTTAAGAAAATTGTTTTCTTAGAACCACAAACTGCCACAATCACTGATGGAGGTCCTACCGTTGCATCTCGCGGAACAATAATGGGTGGTAATGCTGTAATCATAGCTGCAGAAAAAATTAAGATGAGAATATTTAATATAATCAAGGAAGATCTTCAAGTAAATGATATCGAAGAAACTATCTGGAAAGATGGAACAATTTCTCGAAAAGATCAAGTTACGAATATCAAATCGATAAAATTTGAAGACGCTGCAGAAAAAGCATATTGGGCGGGAGAAAATCTTTCTGCTTATGGATGGTACAATGCACCAGATGTTAGCTGGGATGAAAAAACTGGACAAGGCAATGCATATTTTACTTACGTTTATGGCTCTCATGTTGCAGATATAAGAATTGATACTTCCACTGGGAAAATAAAGGTGAAAAATATTACTGCTGCTCATGATGTTGGTAAGGTTTTGAACAAACTTGGTGCAGAAGGTCAGATTTATGGTGGAGTAACTCAAGGATTTGGATATACAGTAATTGAAGATTATAACATTCAAGATGGAGTTGTTAAATCTGATAATCTAGATAATTATCTTATTCCCACAATTAAGGATATTGGAAATATTGATCCGATATTAATTGAAAATGAAGATGTAGACGGACCTTTTGGAGCAAAAAGTTTAGGTGAACCTACACTGGAACTCACTTCTGCTGCTATTAACAATGCACTTAAGTTTGCTACCGGTAAACAATCTTATGAAATACCACTAACTCTGGAGAAAGTATTCCTTGGAATAAATCTGAAAAAACCATCGAGACAAAGCCAGGTTGCAACACATGATTCTTGTAAAACTCATGTTAGAGTTGTTGATAAACAAACTTTGCGTATTACTGATATAAAGACAATAACTCCAAAAAATCTAAAGGATGCACTGGAACAACTATCAAAACAGGAATTGCAAATTCTTTCCGGTGGTACGGATGTGGTAATAGAATTAAGGATGAAGACTGGTGAACATACATTATTAGATATTTCACATCTTGAAAAATTGAAGAATATTAAAGTTACAGAAAATGAAATAACCATTGGTGGTGGTTGCACATTTACCCAGATCATTTCTAATAGTGACATTAAAAAACATTTTCCAATGCTCACAAAAGCGTGTTCAACAATTGGTTCTTTGCAGATAAGGAATAAAGGTACTATCGGTGGTAATATAGTAAATGCTGCTCCTTGTGCCGATTCATTTCCACCCTTTATTGCTTATAATGCAGAATTTGTTCTTACTTCAAAAAATGAAACTCGAAAAATTTCCGCAGATGAGTTCATTATAAAAAACTACCAAACTCAAATTAATTCTGATGAAATTCTGACTGATGTAATCATACCTGTCCCAAAGAAAAATTATGAATACAGTTACTTCCAACTTGGTAGAAGGAACGCTGTAAATATAACCAGGATCAGCATTGGAATTCTTATTTCCTTTGAGAATAATTTAGTAGAAGAATGCGTGATTGTTTCCGGTTCGTTATTCCATAAACCAATGCGTATTAAAGAGATTGAGCAGATACTAATCGGAAAAGAATTAACAAATGAATCTATTAATTTAATCGAGCAACCCTTGAAGGAAATAATTGATAATGCAATTGGGAAACGTTGGTCATCTGCATATAAACTGCCCGTTTTCATTAATATGACAAAAGATGCATTAACAGAAATAATTGTGCAAAGAGGATAATGATGATAAAAATAAAAATTAATGTTAACGGAAAAGATCATGAGTTAGAAGTTGAAGATTCAATGCGTTTGTTAGATATATTACGTGATGAGCTTAGACTTACAGGTACCAAAGAAGGATGTGCTGTTGGTGAATGTGGAGCTTGTACAGTTATCATGAATGGGTATGCTGTAAATTCATGTTTGATCCTGGCAACTCAGGCAAATAATGCAACTATTAAAACTGTAGAAAACCTAGAGCAGGACAATGTTCTATCCAAACTTCAAAATGCCTTTGTTGATGAAGGAGCAATACAATGCGGTTTTTGTACTCCGGGTATGCTGATGAGTGCAAAAGCTTTATTAGATAAAACTCCACATCCAACTGAAGAACAAATAAAAGAAGCTCTGGAGGGTAACCTTTGTAGATGTACAGGTTATGTTCCAATTTTAAATGCAGTAAAGAAAGCTGCCGAATAAAATTAAGTCTCTTGTTCAGTTCTGTTTTTGAACTTTTTATTTGACTTTAAATATTAATTCACAGAAAAGGTAATAATCTTATAAAAATGAAAAGGAGAAGTAAATGAAAAAAATAGTATTAACAATGGTTTTAGCAATGATTTTGACAACTCTGGTCTTTGCGGAAACAGAGAAAATCGCTTACATCGACACTGACAGGATCATGATGACAAGTCCTGAAACCAAAGAAGCTCAAACAATTTTGATGGGTGAACGCCAGAAATGGGAGCAGGAAATTGCAGATCTCGATGCTGAGATCGAACAGCTTTACGCTGATTATGAAAGCAAGAAAATGATCTTAACTGAATCGGGAAAACAAGAAGCAGAAAATAAGATCACGTCATTAACCGAATCACGCCAGGCAAGAGTTCAAGAGATTTTTGGTGAGAATGGAACATTCGTACAAAGACAGAATGAACTTCTGGCACCCATCCTGAACAAACTGAAAACAGTTATCGAGAAGGTATCTGTAGAAAACAATTATTCAATCGTTCTTGATGCTTCTGCCGGCAGCATACTTTATGCAAAACCAAATCTTGATATCACAGATTCAATATTAGATGAAATGGAAAAAGCTGTGGAGTAGATGAAAAGATTCAATTTCCCACTTACACCAAAAAAGATAGCGTCAAAGCTTGATTGTATTACAAATTTCACTACTAAAGTTAAGTTAGATAATGTAGCTGAGCTTCATGAAGCTAACGAGTACTCTGTTTGTTTTTTCGAGAATCCAAAATTTTTCGATGCACTTAAAAAAACAAAGGCGGGATTGATTTTTGTTCCTAAAAACTTTGATAAGAACCTCAAACCAAATGCAAATCTTCTATTGATCGATAAACCTTACGTTCATTTTATGATGCTTGTGCAAACATGGCTAAAACTTGACCTTCCTAAAATGAAAGAAAAAATTGATGATTCTGCAAAGGTGGCAATTTCTGCATCTCTTGGTAAAAATATCATCATTGAAAGCAACTGTATGATCGGTGATAATGTAAACATTGATGATAACACTATTATCGAAAGTAATTGTGTTATTAAAGATGATGTACAAATTGGTAAAAACTGCCATATTTACCCTAACACAACGATCTATGCAGATTGTGTTTTGAAGGATAATATCATTATTCACTCAGGCTGCGTTATTGGTGCCGACGGATTTGGTTATTTATTTCATAATGGAATTCACAATAAGGTTCCCCAGGTTGGGAATGTAATCATTGAAGATGATGTTGAGATTGGTGCTAATTCTGCAATCGACCGCGCAACTTTAGGTTCTACAATAATTGGTAAAGGCACGAAAATTGATAATCTCGTTCAGGTTGGTCACAATTGTAAAATTGATGAAAACTCAATTCTTTGTGCTCAAACCGGACTTGCCGGCAGTACAATAATTGGTAAAACTGTTTATCTTGCCGGACAAGTTGGAGTAGCCGGTCACCTTAAAATTGATGACGGAGCGATGATCGGAGCACAATCTGGAGTAACTAACAATGTTCCAAAAGGTGCCAAATTATTCGGTTCACCTGCTATAGAAGCAAAGCTCCAAAAAAGAATAATGGTTTCCAAAAAATATTTACCGGAAGTTGTGAAAGAATATCGAAAACGTCAGAAATTAAAGGATAAAAAATGAAGGAATTTAAGCAAACAATAAAGGGCACGATCAGTTATAATGGCATAGGTCTTCATTCTGGTCATGTTTCTACACTAACATTTAAACCAGCTAAGAAAAATGAAGGAATTGTTTTTATTCGAACTGACATGAAAGGTAACCCTGAAATTCCGGCTGATATCGATCATGTAGTTGATATTTCCAGAGGAACAACCATTGGAGTCGGGAAAGCAACAGTTGCTACGATAGAACATGTTCTTGCTGCAATTAAAGGGCTCAATATTGATAACATCCGCATAGAGGTGGATGGACCAGAAGTACCTGTAGCAGATGGTAGTGCGATTATTTATATGGAATTATTGAAAAAAGTTGGATTGGATGAACAAGATGCTGAGCGTGAATATTTAGAGATCGAGAAACCTCTTTCCTTTTCTGCTCCTGCGGATAATGTAGATATTGTCATTATGCCCTCTGATGACCTTAAGATTACTTTCATGGTTGATTATCAGCAGAAAGCATTAGGAACACAATATACAACAATGCAATCTCTTGATGATTTCGAGAAAGATTTTGCATCAGCCAGAACATTTTGTTTCCTACATGAAATTATTATGTTAAAAGAGGCTGGACTAATCAAAGGCGGATCTTTGGAAAATGCTTTAGTCGTAGCTAACCCTGATACACCAGAGGAAGAGATAAAACGCTTAAGAGAAATGTTTAATTATCATGAAGAGATAAATGTTGGTCCCGATGGATTATTGAATCATACACCTCTAAGATACTATAATGAATTTGTCCGTCATAAAGTTGTTGATCTTATTGGTGATATCGCACTTCTGGGAGTTCCAATAAAAGGACATTTTTTGGCTGCCAGATCAGGTCATAAAACTAATGTTGAACTGGTGAAGAAACTTAGAAAACTTCATAAGAAACAGGTATTGCAAAGAATCTATCAAAAGAAGAAATTATCAGAAGTGGTTTTTGATATAAATGCAATACAGAAGATCCTCCCACACAGATACCCCTTCTTGATGATCGATAAAATAATTGAATTTGAAGCCGGAGAACGTATAGTTGGTATTAAAAATGTAACGATCAATGAGCCTTTTTTCAATGGTCATTTCCCCGGACATCCGGTAATGCCGGGAGTTCTTATTGTGGAAGCCATGGCTCAAACTGGTGGTATTATGTTGCTGAATGCTCTTGAAAATCCCGAAGAATACGTTGCTTATTTTGCTTCAATAAATAATGTGAAATTTCGCAAACCTGTTAGCCCCGGTGATACTTTGCGGTTTGAATTAAAGGTGATCTCAATGAAACGTGGTTTAGCAAAAATGCACGGTGATACATTTGTGGGAAATGCAAAAGTATGTGAAGGTGACTTCCTGGCTAAAGTTATGAAGAAGTAGTTAAATAAGGATATCATTTATGACTAAAATACATCCAACCGCAATTGTAAATCCCAAAGCTGTAATTGGTAATAATTGTGTTATCGGTCCATTTTGTATTGTTCATAAAAATGTGATTATGGGTGATAATAATGAACTTGTTTCCAGCGTTATTATTGATGGGCACACAACCATTGGTGATGGAAATAAATTCTTTCATTCAGCAGTAATCGGTACAGATTGCCAGGACTTAAAATATCACGGTGAACCGACACAATTATTAATTGGGAATAACAATACATTCCGAGAATTCTGTACAGTCAATAAATCTGCAACTATGGATGAGCCCACGCAAATAGGTGATAACGGACTTTTCATGGCTTATTCTCATGTTGCTCATAATTGTATTCTCGGTAACAACCTGATCATTGCCAATGCAGTTAATTTCGCCGGTCATATTCATGTTCATGATAATGTGATAATTGGTGGCATGGTTGCATTGCATCAATTTGTGAAAGTTGGAACTTATGCTTTTATTGGTGGAAAATCGGGTATAAAAAAAGATGTCCCGCCTTACACACGCGGGGAAGGCTCTCCATATTTAATAAGGGGATTGAACAGCGTAGGACTTCAAAGACGTGGATTTTCTGATGAATCTATTCAATCGATAAAAGATGTTTATAAATTATTCTATAAATCAGGATTAAATACGAGTCAAGCTATGGAAAAAGCCTTATCAATTCCAAATCTTACAAAAGAACAAAATGTATTTCTCAATTTCGTAAAAAACTCTGATAGAGGAATAACTAAATAGATATTATTAATATTTCAAATCTGTCTTTCTGACGTCACATTCATGTTGTTCTCGGGAAGAATCTCAACTAATTAACTAAACCCTCTTTAATCCTCTCTTAGAAAGGGAGACTAACAAAATTATTTCAACAACAAACATTTCTTACTGGCAATCGCTTTGCCATCTACTTTCAATTGATACAAATAAATCCCTGATGCAAATCTTTCTGCATTCCAAGTTACTTCATTAATTCCTAATTCATAATTCGTAATTTCTAATTGATCCACCTTCTGACCTTTTATATTGTAAATATTAAGTGTCACAAAATCGGAGTTTTGTGTTACGCTGAATGATATTGTTGTTTCCGGGTTGAAAGGATTTGGGAAATTGGAAAGTGTGATCTCTGGTTTGGGAAGTTCATCTTCTGCAGAGCTGGGTATATAAGTATATTCAAATAACCCTATATTTGCCATTTCATTTGTAATAAGATAATTTGTTCCTTCGTGCTCTATCAAATTAATATTGTAAATATAATTTAAACCATTGAATATTGCAATTGGCTCTGTATTATTAGGTCTATTTTCATAAACTCCAACTATATGATTAGTTTTGACAAATATTAAGTCATCTTCAATTTCAATACGTTCACCCCATTGTGGAGTAAAATACAATTCCGGCTGCAACGGATCATCCAATTGGAAAATTTGAGCTATACTAGTATGATAAGGAACATTTGTTATCAGATATCCATCTTGATTATCCAGGTATTTATTCTCAGTAAAATTATTAATTTCATTTGCAATATATGGTTCATTTTCTTCTAATCCGTCAATTACAAGTAAATTATAAATATCTTCACCAAAAGTTAAATAAGCAATAGAATTGATAATTGCAATTCCTTCAGGTGTTGAAGGAAGAAGATACTCAAATAGTTGTACCGGTTCACTAGGTTCAGAAATATCGAATTTCCAAAATATACTTGTTTGATAATTACATAAATAAAATGAATTCGGATTAGATTCATCAATGAAGCAATAATTCCAGTAATAACCGTAATTATCCAGATAGAGTGTATTCATAAGTAACGGGTTTTCCAGATCGGTTATATCGTATATTTCTAAAGTATGCTCTGCGTAATTTATCAAAACCATCCAACAACCTTGTTCATGAATCATTAAAAATTGAATTTCATTAAACCATTCTCCTAATTCTACAGAATTTATTGGGTCTTCTAAATCAAATAGATAATATCTTCTCATAACAGTACTCGTAATTAATTTATTTTCGTACATATCACCTATAAAAAATCTTATATGATCGTAATAACTATCTACATATTCAACTGTGTTATTTTCAATCTTATAATGTTGAATACCATCATTAAATGTACCAACATAAATGTTATTACTGTAATAGTCACATGCCTGTCCCCAAAGTTCCATATTATGTTCTATTGAATCAACAAGAATTGGGTTAGAAATGTCAGAAATATCAAGGAGTCTCAGCAGATAAGGATCAAATATTACAGCATTCTCATCCATAATTGCATATTGTTTGTTACCTGATAAAAATGTATTTTCTGGTATAGTATAGCGTGATAGATATTGCCAATTTGACGGATCACTTATATTCCAAAAAGTTATATTCTTTAAGTTCACTGCAGAAAGAATCGTATCATTTTTCATTTTGAAATGATCAAAAGGATAGTTGCCATCAGAATATGCCGAAACATCAATTACTCCTATAACTTCAAACTCATCGGGAGGATTATATTGCTCAATATAAAACGTTAAACCATCCTGTCTTAATAATAAGTTATCATTCACAACAATATGATGATAATCTGATATAACTTGACCGATATATCCCAGTTCTGGAATACTATAAAAATCATAATGGAAACCATCAGGTTCTAACCACTTAAATATCAAATAATCATCAAATTTAAACATCTTACAAAAATTATTGAAATCCTCATGTTCTATTTGATCCACAATTATTGGATTGTAAACATCACTTATGTCTATTTTATAAGTTGTTAAAAAATATTCAGGTATAATGAAAGAGCTATCAGATACTCCTGATATCAGAAAACAATATTGATTCTTAATAATCATATTTCCGGAACTTGCAATAGTTAATATGGAAAGTTTAGTAATGCTACTATCTAAATTAATTTCGTAGATTTCTAAACCATTATGACTTGAATAGTATAAGTAATCATCAATTACTTGAATACTTTCTGAATCCGTCACTCCTTGTGCGTAGGCTATTTCACTAATTTTGTCAATTTCAAATTCCTGTGCTGTGAGAAGTAAAAAAATTATTAAAAATAATAATATTATAAATGAATCCTTCATCTTAGCACCTCAATAATTTTTCTGTTCTTCAATTAAATCCTGTTATTCGCTTCCTATTACTGTCACATTCAAAACAAGTAATCGCAGTTGGCTTTGTCAAATAAATTTGTTTTTTTAAAACTTATTTATTCGGTCAATTCTGAGAATTGACCCTACAAAACAAGCCCCTCAGTTTTCACTGAAGGGCTTGTTATATTTATAAACTTAAATCGATTTTTTGTAATTATCTCTTTTTGCTGCGTGTTCCCAGTTTCTTTTCTCTTTTGTTGAAATGCTCGACCATAAGCGGACTAGCCACAAAGATAGAAGAATAAGTACCAACTATTACTCCAACTAATATTGCAAATGCAAAGTCATGAATAACTGATCCACCAAAGAGGTACAGACTTAGAACAACCACAAATGTTGTGAGTGAAGTAATAATAGTTCTACTAAGTGTTTCATTAATACTGTGATTGATCACACTACCATAAGGCTCCTTTCTGTAAAGTTTGAGATCTTCACGAATTCTATCAAAAACAACGATTGTATCATTTAAGGAATAACCAACAATTGTCAGCAACGCTGCAACAATAGAAAGGCTTATTTCAATTCCTAATATGGAAAAGATACCAATTGTTATTAGAATATCATGGAAAAGAGCAGCGACAGCAGTGAGACCGAATGTGAATTCAAATCTCCACCAGATGTAGAGGATAATTCCAAGTAATGCCCAGAAGATAGCCAGAATAGCTTTACCTTTAAGTTCTTCACCTATCTTTGGTCCAACTTCTTCCTGAAGACGGATCAATGTTTCCGGATTTACATTATCAGGAAATTCCTTTTTGATAATTTCAATTACTTTTGTACTTGTTTTATCTTTCATACCACCCACAACCTGGGTTTTGATAAGAATAAATTGTTTCCCTTCTGATCCTTTTATTTCCTGGATCTCAGCATCTTGGATACCAGCATTTGTGAGAGCATCACGTATGTCTTGAACTTTAACTATTTGTGCACCATCTTTTACAGGTGTAAGATCAAGTTCCATTGCAACACCACCTGTAAAATCAATACTGTATTTTGGACCTTTATTAATTACAAGCGAAACGATCCCTGCAAGAATGATAACTAAAGAAATTACAAAAGCAATTCTTCTTTTCCCAATGAAGTCTATTTTTGTTTTTCCAAAAAATTTCATCGTTCCCCCTAAATACTCAATTTATCTTTAGCACTATTTGTAACAAAACCATCAAATATTGCTTTAACTAATATGATAGAAGCAAACATGGAACCAACAATACCAATTGAAAGTGTTACAGCAAAACCTTTGATCGGTCCTGTTCCAAACTGATACAGAACAAGTGCCGTAATAAGTGTTGTAATGTTAGCATCCAGAATCGTAACCATTGCACGATTGAAACCACTATCCACAGCAGAACGAATTGTTTTTCCTGCTCTAATATTTTCTCTGATCCGCTCAAAAATAATAACATTCGCATCCACCGCCATACCAATGGTTAGGATCATTCCAGCAATACCAGGCATAGTAAGGGTTCCTTCCAGCATTGTCATTACAGCAATAATAAATGCAACATTAACGACAAGGGCGATATCGGCAAATAAACCTGAAAAACCGTAGTAGATCATCATGAACAAAATAACTATAGCCATACCGATAATAGCTGCTAAGATACCTGCTTTGATACTATCAGAACCAAGAGTCGGTCCTACAGTTCTTTCTTCGATTATATTTACAGGAGCAGGAAGACTACCGGCATTAAGCATAATAACCAAGTCATGGCATTCTTCAATTGTGAAGTTACCTGTGATTCTGGCTTGTCCATCAGGAATACGTGACTCAATAGTGGGAGCTATGAAAACTATATTATCAAGCATGATTGCAAGTCTTTCACCAATATTCTGTCCTGTAATATTTTTAAATTTCTTTGCACCACTCTTTTTGAATTCAAGCAGAATGTAAGGTCCTTTATCCTTTGCAGTGTAACCCTGACCAACTCTCGTGATCGCATTTTCAAGAGACTTCCCATCTATCTCAACTTTTTTGTGCAGGATATAAATATCTCTCGCTGAATACGGATCATTCTTATCTGATTTTCCTAAAGCAATTTGAAGACCGGTAGGAATATTTTGTAAGAACTGTGGATCTTTAAGTAAGTTTTTTAATTTAGCAATATGTTTGTAATCAATTTTTAAAGGATTCCCATCTTTAGAAGTTGTGAGATCAGTAAAGATCATTGCATTATCATAAGATTCGTCTTCAATATCTTCTTCTGTTTCTAATACATCGATAACTTCCTCAGTTTCTTCAACATCAGTAAATTCTTCCAGAAATTCATAATTCTGGATATTTTCCTGAAGGAATTTATCCATAGTTTCATATGTTTCTTGCATTTGTTCAGAAGAAGCTAAAAATTTGAATTCAAGCATAGCAGTTTGACCAATAAGGTCTTTAGCTCTACTGGGATCTTTCAATCCTGGCAACTGAATGATTATCCTATTTTCATTTGCAACTCTTTGAATTAATGGCTCGGCAACACCAAATTGGTCAATTCTGTTACGGATGATCTCGTAAGCAGTTTTGATCGCATCTTCTTTTTCATCTTCAGGAAGTATAGAAGTATCAACTTCCAACTGGATCTGAGTTCCACCCTGAAGGTCTAAACCGAGTATTAATCGTTTTGTTGTCCAGAATGAAGGCAGGTTTGGAACAACCATCGGCAAGAAATAGTAAGCTGTAACCAGCAAAACTACAAGGATGACCAAACCACGAATTTTTCTGTTCCTCATTATTATGTCTCCTTAATTAATCTATTATCTATCAAATAATTTCAGACGAATCAAAAACTTATTTCCTTATACATCCGTCAAGAGTTTTGTGGTTAGTTCTTAAAACCAATATCTTTCTCTTCATGTTGTCCCGGCAGATTGATCTCACCATGTTTTTCTTCAAAGTTATCTATGTTTTGTTGAAGTGTTCTCAAGAATTGTTTTGCATGCTGAGGAGTTGTTAATATCCTACTGTATATCTTGGCACTGGGTAACCCAGGTACAATTCTTCCAAAATCTAAAATAAACTCGGAAGGTGAATTAGTTATCATACAAAAATTTGAATAAATTCCTTCTCCAACTTGTTCTCCAAGTTTGATATTAAGTTTTTGTTTTTTTGGCTGATTCATTTTATTATCTCCTATTATTTTATTGTAATTTATTTATTATTAAATTTTTCCTTAAGTGCTTTTGCTACACACTCAGAAATGAAATCGTCGGCATCGCCACCAAGTGATACAACCTCGCGGATCATTGTTGAGCTTAGATATAGATATTTGTTTTTAGGTACAAAAAAGACAGTCTCCAGCTCGTCACTCAAGTTTTTATTCATAAGAGCAAGAGAAAGTTCATATTCAAAATCAGATACTGCACGTAACCCACGTATCATTATAGTTGCATTTACTTTTTTTGCAAAATCTACAACCAATCCGGAAAATTTCATAACTTCAATTTTCTTATTATATGCTACAGATTTCTCGCAAAGATCGCAACGTTCTTCCCAAGAAAATATTGTATTCTTGCCTGTATGTTCGGCAACAGCAAGAATAATTTTATCAAAAACTTTTGAAGCTTTAGTTAAAACATCAATATGCCCATTTGTGATGGGATCAAACGTTCCTGCATAAATTGCTATTTTCATTTTACCCTCTCATTTACTTTGAAAATGTTTCTTTCAATTTTACACCTTGTTTAACACTTTCAAAATTTCTTTCAATTCTTCTTTAGTTGCAACCCTAAAAGAGTCAAGTGTGAGAATACGTGAAAGAGACTTTTTCAGGGTCATCTTTCCAAATCTTTTATCTCTTTAGGAATATTTTCTGATAAAGTTTTGTATCCGGTTTTTGTAACCAGAATATCATCTTCTATGCGAACACCAATTTTTTCTTCAGGGATGTAGATTCCAGGTTCTATTGTAATTACATTACCAACTTCTAATACCGAATCACGAGATCCAAGATCGTGAGTATCCATGCCAAGATGATGACCAACACTGTGCATATAATATTTCCGGTAATCATTTTTATCTTTAATTAATTTTAATTTAATAAGAGATTTTTGGATTAATTCAATTGTTTTCTCATTCAATTCTTTCATCCCAATTCCAGGTTTAACCATTTCAATGATCTTCTTGTTTATATTCAAAACTTCGGAATAAACTTCTTTTTGACGTTTAGTAAATTTACCGGAAACGGGAAAAGTCCTAGAAATATCAGCACTATAACCATTACAGGCAGCTCCAACATCCAATAATACCATTTCATCTTTTCCGATTTTTGAATTATTCTGTTCATAATGAAGAGTTGCTGCATTACCACCGGCTGCAATAATTGGTTTGAAACCCATATGTCTGAGTCCTTTACTTGTGACATTATATTGCAGGATCGCTTCCAGCTCATATTCCATCATACCTGTTTTAGATTTTTTTATAATGCTTTTGATCCCTTTACCTGTCACATCAATCGCTTTTTTCAACTGCTCAATTTCCCATTTTGTTTTCACACTTCTAAGTGGAACCATAAGTTCTGTCATATCAGTTGCAACAATGTGAGAAAAATGCTGTTTTGCCTTGTTAATGAAATTCTGTGATTTATTGATGGGTTTATCAATATTATTATAACCCAGATTTGCATAAATTTTAATAGAAGGAACCATGTAAAATCCAATCTTCCGTTCAAATTCATCCAGGAACGAAATCCTTTCAATTCCGGAAGTTTCGGTTGCTTCTGCTTTAGTCATTTTTTTGCCAACCCAAACTTCCATTTCAGGAATTCCTCGCTCTATGAAAAGTTCCATAACAGGTTTTTTCTGCTTACTGACAACAAGTATTGCATCAGGAACATCAAGCCCAGTGAGATATTTAAAATTGTTATCTTGCAAAAAATATCGTGGATATTTGGATACCGAGGCTGCAAATACAATAACCAGTTCTTTTTTTTTTAGCTGTTTTATTAGTTTTTTTCTTCGATCTGTTAAAAGTTTAGAATTCATCTATTTATCTCCTACAATTAAATTTCCATAAGTGCCATCATAACCAGGTGGTTGGAATTTAAAATCACCCTTTTGAACGGCTAAAATCTGGTTGATAGTTTTTTGGTCGATTCTTTTGTCAAGCATAACTTGAATGCTATCTGATTGCCATAAAGCAATTTCAGACGGGAAAATGTTCATAATAACATCAAACACTTTTTTTACTCTTTTTGAAGTTATACTCTTTAGGTTTTGCGATGTTGCTATAACTTCGATCAACGGTATAAGATGCATGAATTTACGTGGAATCGGGATTATAGAATTATTCTGCAATTGAGCACATCTTTCACGAACTCCAAGATTCATTCTTTTATTACAAATTGGACAGATCAAACCTGTAGGTATTTCATCAGCAAAGATAATTTCATGGGAATGCCCTTTTCTATCTGCTCTATGTCCGGTAAGATAATATTTTCCCTCTGCCGGATTGAATTCAGCGGTCATTATTACATGATTTTTTCTAATAGCATTAATTATACTTTTGTAATCAACTTGATCCACATCAAGTACTGTAAATTCTCTTCCAATCCTGTTCAAAGCAGCACTATGACAGTCACTATTAGAAATAAATGTAAGTTCTGCCAAATCAGGGATTTTTTCTAACATTTGCGGGTCAGCACTCAAACCAGTTTCAATTGCTTTTATTTTGGAGAGAAAATTCCCATAGAATTCACTCAATTCATCCAGATCATTCTTGCTTCCGAATATGCCGTCAGGAGTCATTATGTGGGCAGGGATAATCTCAATTAGTGGATGGATATTGTTTATCTCAAAGAGTTGATCTTCCAATTCTTTTTGTGTATCGCTAGTAATGAAAGGTCTACCAATTGTGTTTTTCATTCCCCAGTTATTCATCAATAGCTGCATTTTATATATCGATTCAAAATTCGGGAAAAGAATAATATGATGAGCAATTGTTTTATTTCTTTTGTGCATTAATTTTGTAGAGAAGATAACTTCAGTTTGTAAAAGGAATTTACTGCTATCTTTTGGAAGCGCAAACAATCCTTCTTTAACTTCTGTTAATTCATGTTTTAACTCTTCAGTTCTGGTTGGGAAAATACAATCTCCAGTTCCAAAAACATCAATTCCCTTCAGCTTCATAGTTTTTGAAACTGTGGTAAGTTCAATTTGTCCCACACCGCCAGCATATCCGGAATGGGAATGAAGATCAACTGCTAATTTCAAAAATATTTTCTCCTTATTAACCACTGATGAACACAGATATTCACAAATATGATTTTTCCAAAAATCTGTCTCTCTGAGAAATTCTTGCAATTTCTCTCACGAAGAGTCTTGTTTACCATCTAGTGGAAACATACGCTAAAAACCATCTGTCACACTGAGTAGGAGTGAAGCGACGTATCGAAATGTATATAATGATTATTCCTTTTCCTATCCTTCGATAAATCCGGCAACTGCCGGACACTCAGGATGACAGAAGTATTCTATTCCAAAGTCAGCAAGCGGTTACTGGCTTCTGTTCCCCATTGACTGTACTTCCCATATTTGCTGATAATACGTTCATATATTTGAGCAGCTTTTTCAAACTGATTACTATTCTGGTAAGCTTCTCCCGCTTTGAGCTCAGCAGAAGCAGCCCATTGAGTGAACTGAGGATAATTATATCCAACCTTTAATAATTCGGAAACTGCATCTTCATAGCTTTCCATTCCGAATAATGATTCTCCTATCCAGTATTGAGCTTCAGCTTGAGTCTCTTCATCTTTAAGAAGAGGAATTGCGCGAGTGAACATTTCAATAGCGTGAGAATATTTTTTATCTCTGAAGTGACAAAATGCAATATCGAAAACTGTTTTTGCTTCCAATCCTTCATCTCCCCAACGCTCCAGAATTATCTGATAAGCAGCTATCGCCTTTTGCCATTCCTTCATTGTTTTGCAGACAAATGCAAAATTACGGGCAGCATCAAAAGCCAGTTTTCCATTCTCATCATTTTCTATTACTTTATAATAATGAGATAGTGCTTTTTGATAATTTTCTTTTGAAAAATATATCGTTCCCAGTTTAAGATGCGCCTGATTACTCATATTTATATCAATTGAATTAGCAACTGTGGAGAAATCCTCTTCTGCTTTATCAAGTTCTTCTTTTTCTAATCTTACAATACCCCGCCAGAAATAAGCTTTTATCATTACATTACTGGTTAAATCTTTCTTTTTTAACAATTTTGTAAATATTGATTCAGCTTTCTTTTTATCAATTTTCTTATAATATATTCCGCGGTTGATCTCAATTTCATTTTTATCTTTTTTAGTTAATTGATTTTTAAATTTCTTGGCAAGTGTTTCAGCTTTTGGTCTGTTCTCAATTTTATATAAAGCAATTATGTTTTCCTTAACTACAACCCTAATATCATCATATCCTGAAGAATTATCACCTAATTTATCTATAATTATTTTGTAATTCACAGCAGATTCAAGATAATTCTCTTGAATAAAATTTATTCGACCGAGCATTTCATAATATTTCAAATTAGCTTTATTTATTTCTGCAAGTTCATTATAAGTATATTTTGCCATTTCAAGATCATTTGTTATAAACTGAAGATCAGCTAGTTTGGAAAGATTTTCTTCACTTTTTTCCACAATATACATCAAAGTTTCTTTTGCTTTTTCTTTATTCCCTATCTTTAAATAATCATTTGCCAATCTATTGTAGTAAACATCGTTTCTATTCTCACTTGGAAAGAGTTGCTCATATTTAATTGCATCATCAAATTTATTCAAGCTTCTGAGGAGTTTAGTAAAATAAAATACAATGGAACCTATCCCGTGCAGGTCTTCCACATTATCCAGAAGCAAAGTGAATTTCTCTATCGAATCCTCTTGATTCCCAGTTTCATTAAGTAAAATTGCATATTCTACCAATCTATACGGAGTAGAAAGATTAATCTTGAAATTAACTAATTCATAAATAGGAAGTGCTTTTTCATACTGGTCAGTATTATAATAATATTTAGCTAAATGTATCTTGGCATTATAAAATTCGTCATCGTCAATAGAAGAGTTGTTTACAAGATTTGCAATATATTCTGCAGCTTTTTCAACCTCTTCATTGGAAATATAATAGTTCCCGATCTGCAATCTGAACTCATTTGCAGCGATGCTGTTTGGATAATTACTAACAAATGTTCTCATTTTTGTAATTAATTCTGTGTTAAGTTCTGAGTTTTGTACAAGTTGTTTCTGAATGTAAATTTCCTCTAACCAGTCAGCATGATTTATATTATCTAATTTTGAAGTTATTAAATCCACTTTTTGCAAGGCTTCATTTGCCAGATTATCTTTTGACTCATACTTATATTTTTCTGCAATTTTTATCCATAATACTGCTTTTTTATAATTGCTTTCCGGATCAGTTCTATCTTCAAGAATTCTAATCGCAGATTCATAGTCCTTGAGATCTATTATAAGAATTGTAAGCAGATCATTTTTTAATTCTTTTGGATCTGTTTTATTTGAGTTATTCAATAACGAACTCAGTAAATTATTAAACGCAGTTTCATAATCACGTCTTTTAAATTTCTTGAGATATTCCAATTTGTTTGTAATCTTTATTTTTAATTCTGAATTCTTTATCTTTTGAAGATCGATCTGTTCCAATTCAGTTAAAGCCATCTTAAATTCACCAAGATTCTCTAAACACAAAGCAATTTTATATGAAGCTTCATCTTGAAGATCATTTGCAGAATATTCGGTTAATACCCACTGAAAATATTTCTTTGCTGTATTGTATTGTTTAAATTTCTCGAAATAAATATCACCCAGTACCAGCATTAATTCATCTCTTGAAGCAAATTCATTATTTAACAGTTTCTTATATTCTTTTTCAGCATCTGTGTATTTTCCCGAAGCAAGTAAAATATCAGCATTTAACAATTGTTTTTTATATAAGATTTTACCATCATCTGATATTAGTTTATTCAGCCACTCTTTTGCAGAATTTAGATCTTTCAATAAAAAGTCTGTCTTAGCTATTTGCAATAAATAGTCATTCTGTTTATCACTTTCGCGAAAAACTTTTTTATATTTTGTATAATCATTTTTTATATCGGAATATTTTTTTAATTTCATCTGAACAGAAGTGTAATTAAGAATGTACTCATCAAGCTGAAGTGAACTGGAAAATTTGTTTATTAGATTAGAAAATTCAAAATAGGCTTTTGGAAAATCCTGCAAATTTATGTAATAATTTGCTAATTTTGAATGGAGTTTTTCTTCGAAATTACGTGGAATTTCGCTTTGAAGGATAGAAGCTAAAGTTTCAGCAGCTTTTTTTGTTCCTTCTTCTTTTTCCATGATCTCGATCTGTTTTTCTACAACTTTCCATCTGGAAATGTGATCAGGATATTCAGTTACAATTTCATTGAGGATCCTTTTTCCTTCCACCGTCATTTGCATCTCAAGCCGGGCTTGTGCCAGCCAGAGAAGAACATCAGGAATATTATGATAATCTTTATAGTTTTGCACGATCTTTCTACCCTCAATTATCACATCATCATATCGATTCATTTTATATAAACATTCCAAATACTGTGATAGTGCCATTTTACTGAAATTTGAATTTGGATAAGTAATGATCATTAACTTAAAATTTTCTGCAGTTTTGTTATATTTTTGTTGATCAAATTGAGATTGAGCTAAATAATACAGAACTTTATCGCGGAATAATAAACCGGGGAATCCTTCCAATAATCTATTATATGCTGATTCAGCCTTAATGAATTGACCTTTTTCACGATAACTTTCTCCAATAAGAAAAATTGCTTCTTTAGCTTCATCAGATGTCGGAGAGTAAGAAATTACTTTTTCAAACTCAATTATTGCCTCTTCGTATAATCCATCATTAAATAAACCTTTGCCAAAATTAAGATTTGACCATAAACTAACCGATAAAAAAACAAGTATGATGAAATATGTCTTTTTCATTAATTCCTCCATGAGTTTTCAAATAATTTAAAAGTATTTACTGTGTCAACTTTGATTTGTCGCTCGTAATAACTACTTACATAATTCACTGGAAATATTATTTTCTTGACTCATTATATCAACTTTACTTTAAGAAGTGCAGTTTAAATTCAATATATAAATAAAAGGAGAATAATGAATAAAAAAAAGTTAATTATTATACTATCATTGTTTTTCATTTTTCACTCTTTGTATTCTGTTGAAAAAATTATAAAGATAGCCACTGGTAACCCGGATGGAGTATATTATAAGATTGGGAATTCAATTAAAACACTGTTGGAAAGTAATAATTCTGAACTGCAAATTGAAATTGTTGAGACATCTGGATCTGTTGAAAATGCAAAATTACTGATCAATAAGGATGTGGATGTTGCATTTATGCAAAGTGATATTGCATATAACTCATATCAACAATTATCAAAGTCATTAAACCCATCTATAAATATAAAAGGTATTGCCGCTTTATATACAGAATTGATACAAATTATTGGAAGAAAGGAGCTGTTTATAGAAGAATTGTCTGACCTGAATGGTGAACCTGTTTCTATCGGCTCAATTGGAAGTGGAACTGCCAAAAATGCAATTGATATTTTTTTAGCTTCAAATTTTAAAGATAAAGATATTAACAAAAAACACTTTTCATTTTCTGAAGTAGCTGATGCATTCCAAAACAAAGAGATAAATGCTGCTTTTATAACTGCAGGACTTAAATTCAAACCATTAATCAATATTGCAAGTGATGTAAATTTTATTCCAATTAATAAAGAAACCGTTATCAGGTTAAGAGATAAATATCCATATTTTGTCTCTGTTGTAATTCCCGCTAACACATATGATGGTCAAAATGAACCGGTTCCTACCGTCGGAGTTAAAGCACTTCTGGTAACAAGTGAGAATTTAGATGCTTATGTGGTTGAAGAAATTTGTTCTTGTATATATTCAAATCTTGGAGAACTATCTGATGTGCATCCTGCAGCAGCTAAAATAAAACTCAATAAAGCCAGAAATGGAATGACAATTCCAATACATGAAGGAGCTGAATCTTTCTATAAAAAAAGAAGTTTGAAAAATATATCAGTTTTACTATCAATATTAGTATTGCTGGTAATTATTGGATTAACCAACAAAAAGATAGTTAAAAAATACAGTAAAAAAATTCTCCGGCAATTGCGTCATGATATCCATTTCAGGATTGGAATTATCATATTTTTATTATTTATTTTCGGTTCTTTAGGAACATATTATTTTGAACATAATATTAATGAAGAATTTGACACATTATACAAAGCTATTTGGGCAACTATGATATACTTATTCAGTGGTTTCGATATAGATCCTATCACACCTGGAGGAAAAGTATCAGCCTTTTTATTACTGATTGGTGGTATTGGAATTTTGGGTACTGTAGTTGGAAATTTAGCATCAATATTTATGAAAGAAGGAGTAGAAAAAATGCCAAGAAGTATAAAAAGACATATCGCCATCTGTAATTGGAGTAAACGTGGGGAAAAGATCATAGAAGAATTGCATCATCCTAGTGCTGAACCAGATACAGAAATAATTATTTTAACAGACGGAGAAGTAAATGAAAGAGATTTGCGAGAAAAGAGTAAACGTTATGCAAATGTATATTTCATCAAAGGAAAACCTACCTCTTACGATACCTTAAAATCAGCACGTATACATCAAGCAAAAAGTGTGATAATTCTTTCTGATGCAAATGATGTTGAACCAGACCCAAAAACCATATTAAGCTGTTTGGCTATAAGGCAACTTTCAAAAGATCTTAAAGATAATCATCAACCTCATATTATCGCTGAATTAATGGATAGAACTAACAGGAAAATGGCTCTGGATGCAGGTGCAAATGAAATTGTTTCAGCTGGTTTCTATAGAACAGGGATTATGCTTCAAAGTGCTCTTTATCATAATTTATCAGATATTTTCCATGAGTTATTGATTTATGAGAAAAATTCATCCTCTATTTTCATTATTAAAAAAAATCAATATGCTGATATCTTTATTGGAAAAACTTTCCAGAAAGCTTCTGAGATCATTAGTAAGAATTGTAGTAATAATAATCCTGTTATACTTATCGGAGTAAGAAGAATAATTGATAATAAGCCAACTATCATTTTAAATCCACTGTTAAATGGTGATTCTAAAAATGGGAAATTTGATGTCTTCAATGCTGAAGATTCAATGGTTGTAATTGCAAAAAGCTATCCTGATCTATCTAAAATGAAAAAGTAGAAACCTCTTAATGTTTAAAGAAGCATTTTTGTATTATAATAAAAAATTATGGAGAACACTTTTTTTGGTTTGTGCTGGTTTATTATTTGCTATCACACTTGGAAGTTTAATGAAAATAGAAGTAGTAAATGTGTTAAAGCAAAGCATACCTCTTCCTTTGCAATTACTTTATGCAGAATTAATCGGTTTTATTTCTCCTGGACCCCGCTACATCATTTATCCAATACTAATTAAGCTTAAAGAATTTGGTATAAACCTTGGGGTTATTATAGCTCTTATTTCTGGACATGTGCTAATAGAACCTTCTACTTTTTTTGTGGAAGTAGGATTTTTTGGAATCCGTTTTCCTATTAAACGATTTGCAGTATCACTCGTTATTACTTATCTTGCTGGAGTCATTACAGTTTTTGCAGGTAGATTTTTATGATACAAAAATTAAAACAAACCGGTATAGATATTAGAGTGGGATTTTTACTAATTGGAATTTCAATCAGCTTAATGCTGGTATTTAATATTAATTTTCCACAACTGATCATATCTAATCTAGATATTATTATTAAAATCATATATCTTACTGCAATTGCGATGGGGATTTCTACAGCAATACATTTCCTGATACCGGAAAATTTCGCAGAAAAACACATGCACAATAACAAATTATCTCATCTTTTCTATGCAACACTTCTTGGAGTTCTTACACCAGGTCCTGTTTATGCCATCTATCCAATTGTTATGGTTTTAAAAAAGAAAGGAATAAAAAATCCAATTCTTGTTGCTTTTCTTACCGGGCAAACAATTATTGGACCTGCCAGAGCCCCTTTTGAGATCGGTTTCTTTGGTATTAAATTCTATATTTATCGAATTCTTCTTGCATTGATAATGGGACCAGTTGCAGCATTATTATTCATATTTTTATCTAGATTCTGGCCTGATAAAAAAAAGGAATATAAAAATTTAATTTTATAATGAATAACATTTTGTGTTTAATTTCTTAATACTGTAATTTGTGAGATAAACAAATGATCTTTCTTTTGATTTTTACTGTGGGAATAGTTGCAGGATTTATTAACACACTTGCCGGAGGCGGTTCTATTCTCGTACTGCCTGTGCTAATTCTTGCAGGATTACCCTCTCCAGTTGCAAACGCTACAAATAGAGTTGCAATATTATTTCAAAATGCTACCGCAACAAGAAAATTTCATAAACATAAGTTGCTCAAAGTTAAACCAGTTATTCATATTACTATTGCAGCTATAATAGGAGCGATTGCAGGTTCTTTTTTTGCCGTTAAAATAGATTCTGCAATATTTGATAAATTAATGGGAACAGTATTCATTTTTATTTTATTTATGATGCTGCGTCCAAAACACAAAAAGAAAACTAAGTCATTACCAAGGTGGATAGAATTTACTATCTTTATTGCTGTTGGTTTTTACGGAGGATTCATTCAAGCTGGAGTTGGCTTTATGTTTCTTGCTACATTAAATTTAGTTGAAGATTATGATTTGATCCATGCAAATTCTGTAAAAGTTTTTATTATACTTAGTTATACAGTTTTTTCAGTTATTATTTTTGCGGTATCTGGTAAGATACTCTTATTGCATGGGTTAATACTTGCTTGCGGTAATAGTATAGGTGCTTTTATTGGAGTCAAAGCTACTGTTAGCGGAGGGGAGAAAATTGTTAAAGTAGTTCTTACAATTATAATTCTAATCACTTGTTTGAAATTATTCGGAGTACTAAAATTATTTGAATTATAACAAACGTCGAAAGTTAATTACTCCCCAAAGAAAATTTGCAATTTATAAGATGCTGATATTTTAAACTACTTAATCCAGATAATATCCAGCTCCTATAACGAAAATTTCGCCTTTTACTTCAGTTTTTTTAATATAAGATATTTTAAGTGATGGTTCTTCAGCACCAGGTTTAGGCCACATATAATCCATCCAGCAACTATCCTGGTTTTGTAGAATCTTAAGTTCTTCCTTCACAAAATATTTTCCGTTGGCATCTTGTTTATTAATTAAGTTCTCTCCTACCATCTGAGGGGAAAAAGGATTCACCAACTCAACACCTTCAAAGGTTTTAACGAAAATGTAAGATTGTAAAAAAATAAATTTATCCGCACTGGAGTTAAATCTGGCGAACGCTTTTACTTCACCTTCATACTGAAGGATATCTACAGCATCGTTTACAATAGTTTCAATGAAAACTTTCTCCATTGGTATGTTGTATTTCCCAGTTCCCACCAGATATTCGATTCCATCAGGTGTAACTGCTTTTTTAATAAATGTAGATTTCCATTCTGGTTCATCTCCACCGGGAAGAGTCCACTCATAAAAAACCCAGCCTTCACCTTTTTCAGCAGTTTCTACGAACATCTTTCCTATTGGTCTTCTGTTAATGTCCTTTAGCTCCAACATATTTAGACCTTCACCCGAAACATCTCGTGGGTAAACATAACGCATTCCATCCATTCCCCAGATGAAAACATAAGTATCGTTAAAAAACCATTTACTATCTTCAACCCTAAACTCAGGAAATGCTTTTTCCCCCTGAGATTCAATCAAATTCACGGCTTTATACACTAATTGTATAATCTCTTTTGTTTGTTCATGTTCATAGATTGAAAGATTAGGGATCGATATGTTCACTTCATTTTCTTTTGCGAGATCAGCAGCATAAAGTGTACCTAAAATAGATGTTAACAAAATACAAAGTAAGATAAAATTATTCATCATTATTCTCCAGTATAATTATTTTTTGAGCTTTCTGCATAATTATATTTTGTGATTAAGATGTTATAGCAGGCTGGATATCTTTAATCATCAAAGTCTTTTATTGCTGATTTGAGAGAATTATTAATTCATGATAAAATGCAAAAAGAGAACCTATCGACAGGTTCTCTTTTTTTTGATTAAATATCATTTATTTACTTTAAAGGTTGTATCACCCTTCTCGAAATAAGCAATGATCTGATTAATTGCAGCAACACCGGAATTTATGTTAGCTTCTAATGTTTGAGCTCCCATTTTCTTAGGCGTGAAATAAACTCGATCTCTGAATTTATTAATCATTTCATCTGCTTTTACCGGTGCAATATCTGAAACATATTTCAAGTCTTCTCTATTCGCAAAAACTTTGATTATATCTTCTTCATTAATAACTTCTTTTCTTGCCGTATTGATGATAGTTGCACCTGGTTTCATAATGGAAATAAGTCTTAGATCAATTAATTTCTGAGTAGCAGGGATAGAAGGAATATGTATAGAAAGGTAGTCACTTGTATTATACAATTCTTCGACTGAACCAACCGGTTTAACATCATCAGCTTCCATTATAGCATCACCCACATAAGGATCAAAAGCAATCACTTTCATACCAAAACCCCTGGCAATTCTCGCTACATTCAATCCTACATTACCATAAGCATGTATACCAACCGTTTTACCTTTAAGTTCAGTTCCCGATTTACCATTAAATTTACCGCGAGCCATGTAAATCATCATACCGAAAGCAAGTTCGGCTACAGCGTTAGAATTCTGTCCGGGAGTATTCATGCAAACAATATTTTTTTTAGAAGCTGCTTCGCAATCAAGATTATCATATCCAGCACCGGCACGGACTACAACTTTTAGGTTATCAGCATTTCCGATTACTTCACTTGTAACCTTATCACTTCTTACTATTAAAGCATCTACATCTTTCACAGCATTTACAAGATCACTTTGTTCATTATAATTCTCATTCAAAATTAATTCATAACCCTTCTTTTCACAGATGTTTTTTATCTCCATAACTGCCTTCGAAGCGAATGGTTTAGCTGTTGCTACAAGAACTTTCTTAGCCATAAAATCCTCCAATATTTTTTTGGACTCTAAAAAGAATATAACTAATTAGTCAAGAATAATCAACCTGCATTTTGCTTCAAACAAAAAACTTGACGAAAATTCCGCAAAAAAGGTGTTATCGAAAAAAAAATTAAGGAGTAAGAATGAAAAAGCTTAATATTTATAAAATAATCAGTTTCGTTGCAATATTAATTTTGTTTTTTATATTGATCTTACCACAAACCTATAATGTAAATAAAAAACAGAAAACAGAACAATGTATAAAAAATATGACCACGATTTATAAAGCAATCCAATCATATATGAATGAAAGGAAAGAAAATTTTGAAGGTACAGCACGTGACCTGATGAGAATGAATTATCTTAAAACAACATATGAATGCCCTGAAAATGGTGTTGGTGATAAGTATTTCATGCATGGAGATTATGAAACAGGAGAGATCATTGTTACCTGCCCTCACCAAGATAAATTCACAGATCATGTTCTTCCTGAAAGCCTTTTAGAATAAATATTATATTTGAATACATAATACCTTCAAGTTTTCTTGGAGGTATTTTTTATGGGAAATTTATGGAATATCAAAAATTCTTGGATTATATTTACAAGCGTCACTCCGGTAATGTAAAACTCGGATTAGATAGAATGCTAAATATCTTAAAAGCAATGAATTCACCAAATGAAAAATTGAAAGGAATACATATTGCAGGAACCAACGGAAAGGGCTCTACCGCTGCAATGTGCGAAGCTTTATCTTTGCAATACGGCATGAACACAGGATTAAATACATCTCCGCATCTGGTTGATTATCGCGAACGAATCAGATTAAATGGGAACAATATTGAACTGGAAGAATTAATTTCCACATATAAAAAATGGGAATCTGTTCTTGAAGAAAATAAAGCTTCGTTCTTTGAGATAACAACAGCAATGGCATTTGATATTTTCTATTCAAACAATGTCGATATTGCCGTATTTGAGGTTGGATTAGGCGGAAGATTGGATGGCACAAATCCTTTTGCTTCTACTGTTTCAGTGATTACAACTATCTCTTATGATCATATAAAAAGTCTTGGCAATTCAATAGAAAAAATTGCTTTTGAAAAAGCAGGTATTATCAAAAAAAATACACCTATTATTATTGGAAAATTAACCAACATTGCAACTAATGTGATAAAACAAAAAGCAATAGAATTAAATGCACCAATCATAGAATATGGAAAGGATTTTTCAATTTCTAATATAATTATTAACAAACTCGGCACTTCATTTGATTATTATTCAACTCAACTCGAACTAGAAAATGTTACTGTAAATTTATTAGGAAAGCACCAGGCATATAATGCAGCAACAGCAATTACAGCATTCATTACATTCCTGCAAAGAACCCATAGAAATTTTGATAAAGAAAAAATATACAAAGCATTAGGCAATGTTAACTGGCAGGGAAGAATGCAGATAATTTCCCGTGAACCTACCGTTATCATTGATGGAGCTCATAATGAAGAAGGTATTAAAGCTCTGAAAAATAATCTAACTGAGATCTTTCCGAATAAAAAAATATATTTTGTCCTTGCTATTCTACGTGATAAAAAGCTGGAAACAATTATTAAAGATATTTGTAGTGTAAGTTATAAGATTTACATTACAAAAAATAAATCGAATCGAGCTGCTGAAATTGAAGATCAAGTAGCATTTGTAAAACTTCATCACAAATTATATGAAATACATGAAGACGTAATGATAGCAGTAAAAAAAGCAATATCTGATGCTAATAAAAATGATGTCGTGATAATCTCTGGTTCACTTTATACCATTTCAGAAGTATTAAAAGAAAGAATTAATTAGTATTTTAAGATCGCTGGATGTTCTTTTTTTTTATTTTATCTTAGGTTTGCCTGCATTGATCCACGCAGTGTAATACAATGATGCCAAATCTTCAACTGCATTTGAAAATTGGTGGAATGTCATGTATTTTGTCCTGAACCAGAATATATGAAAATACTTTTCATTATAATCATCTCCACTATATTTTAGCGCATGAAGATCAGCCAGTTCTATTAAACCTGCAAAACCATTTGATTGTATACAATAATCAAATACAAACTGTAGTGGTTTTTTAACATGAGTTAATTCAATCGGTGAAATATTTGCTTGTAGTTCCTCAAGATTTGAGTTGATCAAATCAATTTCATATCTTCCGTGAATCCCTCTCTGATCAGTCAATTTTCCATTATAATTTAGTATTAAATGTTGTGGTTGATGCGCATCTCCTACATAATGAGCAAGGTCTGCAGCATAGAACAAAATATCATCTTTATTGTTCTGTCTCATAGCAATAGTAAGATTATTAAGAACTTCAATCGTGTTCCATGGTAAAATTCCCATATCATCTACAATTTCTTGTCCGTAAATCTCAATCAATTCAGCTTTGTCGGTTACTATTTCACCAACATTAAATCCTTCATAATAATCAATATCAATGTAGTGTTTATACTCTTCGGTAGGATCGTCATTCTTCCTTTTATCGGCATCTATTGAATGGTCACATAAATATTTGCTGTTCTCCTTTATAAAACTCATCTCATCTGGAAGACCATCAATTGCCAGGCGTGTGATTATTTCGTGACCTAAAGCTCCCCATGATAATAACTGCGTTGATATGACCATAATTATCACTGAGAATGATATTTTGTATTTCATAATTTCACCTCTATTCTTCTACAACCACAATTTTATTTATCTCATTAGTCATCAACAATTTTTTTTCACCACTTGGAAAAATTACTTCCAGTTTATAAGGTGACTGCGTGTTTCCTAACCCAAAATGCTGTACTAGTGAATGCTGATTAGTAGTTCCTTTTCCGCCCTGAATTTCACGCATAAAAGAGACTTCTTCATTTGAAAGAATCAATCTTGTGCCAATTGCATCTACATGATCCTTTCCTATAACTTTAATTTCCAGCCAATTAGCATTATTAATGGTTTTGTTTCGAAACAACTGAATTTTACCACCGGCCACTAATAAATCCAAATCTCCATCATTATCATAATCTGCACAAGCTGCACCCCAGCCATTGAAATGTCTGACTCCTGCCAAAAATGTGGTTTCCTTATATGTTCCATCTCCATTATTCATGTATAGGAATGACCGGCGTCCTTCGTAGATGCAGGTTATATACAAATCTAAAAAACCGTCATTGTTAAAATCTGCCCAAGATGGTTCAGAATGAGTCTCTTCATATTTGATACCAGCTTCTTTTCTACGATTTATGAATTTTCCGTTCTCATTTATATACAATCTTGTTTTATTGGAAAAATCTATGTATCTGGGATGTGCCAGATTACAGGTGATGAGATCGAAATCACCATCGTTATCAATGTCCGCCCATTCACTTCCTATCGTGTGACCCCACCAGCCTTCAACTTCATCTCCTGCTATTCTAAGTTCTAAAGCATTATTCTCAAAATGACCGGTTCCATCATTCTGCCATAAAAAATTATCGTTGAGTCTGTAATTGGAAACTAAAATATCCAGGTCTCCATCCAGATCAAAATCGCACATGTTCACACCGCGTCCTGCACGATTCTTCCCATTTTTGGGAAGCATATCAGCTCTCTCGGTAATTTCTAAAAATTTTCCTTCACCAATCCCACGGAATAATTGATCTTCTTCATTCACATAATTCTTCTCATAATTGGCAAAATAGACATCTAAAAATCCATTCTTATCAACATCACCAATTCCAATTCCTTCTGTAGAAACTTTATTATCTCGAATCGAATTTACGTCATCTACTTTATAAAAAGTCCCTAAGTCATTTAACCAGACAAATTCAG
>Ga0307991_1000086_pt1 | contig 70037 bp, 52 predicted proteins | sample EllFjometagen131_FD_203146 | JGI IMG/M metagenome (GOLD analysis project Ga0307991, IMG submission 203146) | Marine microbial communities from Ellis Fjord, Antarctic Ocean - #131 | ecosystem: Environmental > Aquatic > Marine > Unclassified | place: Southern Ocean | collected 2014-10-08
CCCATGAGCGAGCCTTTTCTTGAAAACCGGATTCCTGATATATCAATGATGCAATTAATCTCCAATCCAGATTATATTCTTGGCTTACTTCTTTTATTAAATCATCGAAACGCGAAATTTTTCCTCCAGAAATAGAATGATATTGACTATTTGTAATTCTTACCAAACGAGGGTTTTTAAAATATTTGTTATAAACAAATCTTGAATCTATGGAGTTTTTGTATTCAACAAGCCATTTGTTAACTGCTACTCTGAGACTATCAGCTCCATTTTTTACAGCCCAAGCTACATTTTGTGGAAAACTTATAGAAGTATTAATATCAATATTTGAATAGTATTTTTCATTAACAAGCGCAATATGTTCATCAGCAATAGTAAATTCAATTTTGCCTTCAGCTACATCTTTAATTAATTGTTCTACTTCCTTTTCGGGATCTTCAATAACAATTATAGAATCTCCAATCTCTTCTGATAAACTTCTTAATCTTGGAAGAAAAGAAGTGTTTTTTTGAATATGAATTGTTTTGCCACCAAGTTCTATAGGATTTCTAATAAGCTTTTCTTCTACTTCATCCCATGTTTTCATTTTTCTCCAGTTTTCCGGTTTTCTTTGTATCAACATTTGGCGTGTTTGAGTATGTGGTGATGTAAAATCAACATATTTCATTCTTTCATTTGTAACAGTTAATCCAAGAGCTATTAAATCACATTTTTCCCGATCAAGGCATTTGAAGCTACTGTCAATATCACTATTTACCATTAGTTCAAGCTTTACTCCAAGATGCTTAGCAAAATGTTTCAGCATTTCGTATTGATAGCCCATGGGTGTTCCGCGATAAACAAAATAATTAATTGAGTTATAATCAGTAGTCGCAATTAATTTGCCTCTTTCCTTTATTCTTTTTAAAATTTCCGGTTTTTTGATTTTTTCTTTTACAGTCTTATTTTTTACAACTGCTTCTTTTGATTGTTCATTTACACAAGAACCAAAGCAAAATACAAGTGCCAGAACAACAAACAAATAAAGTGTTCTTGTTAATAAATTCTTCATTGTTTATGGATTTATCAGATGTCTAATTTACTAAATTATTAACAACTTGGGTATTTTATAATGAAAAAATGGATTAATAATCAGAATCTAATCCCAAAAACTTTCGTGAGGAATATTAAAAAACCTTTTATTCAGGGATTGATTTATTCAATTCAATTATAATTTGACTATTGACTTCTGTGTAATAATTTGTTACTTTTGTTAGTAAAAGCCGGAAAAATGAAAAATCTAAAAACTATTATTTCTTTTCTTTTAATAGTTCTTCTTTCTATTCCTGGAATTATATATTCTCAGAATTATGAACAGACATCAGAAAATACTAAAATCCGTAGTGAATTTAAACCAGGCTGGGCTATCTCAACTAAAGTTACCACTTTAGGTCCCGGTCTTGAAATTGTAAAATCTTTTAGCCGCACTTTTAATGTCCGGGTTGGAGGAACATATTTAGACTTCTCTGTCTCAAAAGAATTTGAAAACATAAAAGTAGAAGGTACTGCTGATTTCGATTTACAAAGCTATTCGCTTTTGGGAGATGTCTTTATAACAAAGAATCTACATTTTACCGGAGGATTAATTTATAATCTATCGGAAGAATACATTTCTGCAAGGCCAATTAATTCATTTAATATTGGCCATATTACTGTTGGCCCTGAAGAATTAGGTAGTTTGTCAATAAAAGTAACTCCCGAAAAATATTGCCCTTACTTCGGAATTGGTATTGGAAATCCAATTTCATATAGTAAGGTTTTCTCAATAAATATGGAAATTGGAGCCCTATATCACGGTTATCCGAAAATTGATATGGAAGCAACAGGGATGATTACTCCAACAGCCTCTGTTATTCAGGAAGAAATTATTGAAAATAATTTAAAATCATTCAATTTATTTCTTCTTGCAACAATTCAATTATCAATAAAATTATTTTGACATCATTAAATCAATAAGAATATGAAAAAATCAAGTACTTTATTTAAAATAGCATCAATAGGTTTTTTAATAGCTATTATATTAACAATTCCCTCATGTAAAAAACTTACTAATCTTACCGAGGGTACAAAATTAATAATTGATTACAATCTAATTAAAACATCGTTTACCATTAAATTTTATGATGCAGCAACAGGAATATTAATTGGCGAGGCCGAAGATAACAGATCTGTTGATGTTACTATCTTTGGGCAAAACGCAAACGATGTTCTTGATATAACAGGTACGCAACCTATAACTTTTCATAGCGCGGAAGGTTTTCTTGCTCTTGCAATTAATCCTGATGTAACACCATCATTAACCAATCCGGCAAAATTCACAATTGTTACCCATCTCGACGGATATCTTACCAATAGCAAAGCAATTACCGTTTACAAAGAAGGCAATTATATTTATGATATTTATCTGGTTGATATAAATAATCCTCCTAATGGGGTTTCGCGAATTTCAAATCACAGCGGTCATTCAAATAACGAAGGTGTTGTTGAAGAAGATATTATTGTAACTACTCCCAACGGAATGGCTACCGTTACCATTTATGCAGGAACAATACTAAAAGAGGGAAATGGGAATCCATGTACCGGAACTATTACTGTAAATCTTGCTCATTTCAGCAATCTCGAATATGAATCTTTGTTGGCTTTTCCCGGTGGATTAGAAACAACTGTTAATATGCCCGATGGCTCTGTAGATGAAGGTTTGTTCTTTTCGGCAGGATTTATTTCTCTTGATGTATTTGATGAAAATTGGAGTACTGCTGATTCAGCATATATTCATGCGGTAAATATGCAAATGTTTGTTCCCGAAGAAACATATAATTCAAGTACTCTTGGTGGTGTTGCAGATGGAGATATTCTGCCACTTTGGAGTTATAATTTGAATGAAGGGACCTGGGATTTTGAGTTAAATGACACAATTAATGCTACTGATAAAGGTTTATTCGAAGTTATAAGTAATACATGGCATTTCTCTTACTGGAACTGGGATTGGTTTTGGGGAGAATATTGCCCCGAAGGTCTTGAGATTAACTTCCACTCAGAAGATTATACTTGTGATTGTTATTGGTTAAAAGCTACAATTACAAATCCTTATAATGGTGCTTATATGATGAGTTCGTGGTTTTATGCATGTAATAATGAACCCGTTCGCTTACTTTATGTACCTGCTTTTTTTCCGGTAAATATTACTTTTACCGGATATTGCAACGGACTTTATACCGAATTAGATTATTATTATATTGATAATCTTTGCGCAGCCGATATTTTAGATATTACCCTCTATTCTGAAACAATAGGCTCCAATGTTCTTTTTGAAATAAGCGGATATTGTCCTAACAATCCTAATTTTGAGGTAAGACCAACTCTGGGAGTTTGGTTCCGCCCTGCTAATAACTGGTGTTGGCAATATGCTTTTATGTATAACGGATATGCTGACATTTGCAATGTTATTCTTGGAGAACCATATGTTTTTGGAGTAGTTTACGACGGACATTGGACAGAATACACCGTTACTCCCGATTACGATGCTTATATTTATCAGGAACTTGAATTAACTGATGATATTTGTACAAATGTTTTGGGGCTTTAGTTTATATCTTTCTTGAAGATATCGAAGAAAATGAAATAGATTCATTTGTGCGAAATCTTGTTAAAACAATTGAAGAATATGCGCATGCCGGTTTTTCATATTTACAAACTTAGTTTGATGAAGATAGAAATCGATTTAATGAAACTTATATTTTTGCTGATATATTGAAAGTTAGGCACAAACAAAACAAAGACCGAGAATGACAAATTTGCTACAAGAAAACATTGAATTGAAAAGCCAACGCACAAATAGCACATTTGGTTTTTTTTCCGACACGCAAAAATGCCAACTCGAAAAAACTAAAAGAGCTATTTTTTTGCCAACGCTCGACCGAAAAGAAAGTAATATGACACAGAATAAAAATCAAAATCCTGAACAAATAGCTCGCGATAAAATCGACATAATGTTGATTGATGCAGGGTGGATTGTGCAATCGAAAAATGAAGTTGATTTAGGAGTAAACAGAGGTGTTGCATTAAGAGAAAATCAGGTAGATACAAAATTTGCAGATTACATTCTTTACGTTGACAGAAAACCAGTTGGAGTTATTGAAGCTAAACGAGAAGACGAAGGACAAAGATTAACAGTTGCAGAAGACCAAGCGGCTGAATATGCAAAAACAAAACTAAAATATTTAGACAACGACCCTTTACCTTTTGTGTTTGAAAGTACAGGAACAATTACAAGATTTAGAGACACAAGAGACACAAAACCAAGAGGAAAAAATGTTTTTAGTTTTTTCAGACCTGAAACTCTTGCAGAATGGTTAAGAAAAGATAAAAGCCGAAAAAGTAAAGACGCAAGATCTTGCGTCTCAAAAGAAAGTCAAGAAAAATGGAAAGTAAAAAGCCTAATAAAATAAAGTTATTTCAAGAGAAAAAAGTACGTACCTACTGGGATGAAGAACAAGAGAAATGGTATTTTTCTGTTCAAGATGTTGTGCAAATCCTCTCGGAAAGTAAAGATGTAAAACAGTACATAAAACGAATGCGTTCTCGCGATGAAAAACTTAATTCCAACTGGGGTACAATTTGTACCCCCCTTCAAATGCTAGCTGCCGATGGCAAAATGCGTAAAATACAAGCATCTGATACAGAGGGTTTATTTCGTATTATTCAATCCATTCCATCACCCAAAGCAGAGCCTTTTAAACGCTGGCTGGCAAAAGTAGGTGCAGAGAGAGTTGAAGAAACCGAAGATCCCGAATTAGCTTTCGACCGTGCAATGAAAACCTATCTTGCAAAAGGTTATTCGAAAGAATGGATAAACCAGCGGCTAAAAAGCATAGAAGTAAGAAAGGAGCTTACGGACGAATGGCAAGAACGAGGGATGAAAGAGGGTTTGGAATATGCAATACTTACCAATGAAATTACAAAAGCATGGGCTGACAGAGATGTAAAAGCATACAAAAATTTAAAGGGTCTGAAAAAAGAAAATCTGCGTGATAATATGAGCAATTTGGAATTAGTTTTAAATATGCTTGCCGAAGCCTCAACCACAGAAATATCGAAAGTTAAAAAACCAAAAGGTATAATTCAAAATAAGGAAGTTGCTCGAAAAGGCGGTAATGCAGCAAAAAAAGCACGATTAGAAATTGAAAAACAAACAGGAAAATCAATTGTGTCAAATAAAAATGCTAAAAATTTGTTAGATAATCCTTAAAAAAAAATAGATAAGAAATAAAATGACTGAATCAAATATAATTTCAAAAGTTTGGAACTTCGCCAATGTATTAAGAGATGATGGAGTTGGCTATGGTGATTATTTAGAATAAATTACATATTTGCTGTTTTTAAAAATGGCAGACGAACTAAATAAACCACCTTACAACAAAGGTTTAAAATTTCCTAAACTAAAAAACGCACAAGGCGAAGAGATTAAAGATGCCAAAATTTGTGATTGGAATACTTTGTCGCAAAAACGCGGAGCTGAATTAGATGTTTTTTATAATCAAATGCTTCGCAGTCTATCAACCGAGAAAGAAATTTTAGGTCAGATTTTTACTAAAAGTCAAAATAAAATTCAAGACCCTGCAAAGCTTATAAAAGTCATTAATATGATTGATAAAGAGCAATGGAGTTTGATGGGAGCAGATGTAAAAGGCAAAATATACGAAGGACTTTTAGAGAAAAATGCAGAAGATACAAAAAGTGGTGCAGGTCAGTATTTTACACCTCGTGCCTTAATTAAAACAATGGTTGCCTGTGTTCGTCCTAAACCAATGAAAAACATCATTGACCCTGCTTGTGGTACTGGTGGTTTCTTTTTGGCTGCATACGATTTTATAAAAAATCAGGACTTAGACCAGGAAGAAAAAGAGTTCTTGAAAAACAAGACTTTCTACGGTAACGAAATTGTTGCCAATACTCGCAGAATGGCACTGATGAATATGTTTTTACATAACATTGGCGACATAGATGGTGAAACACTAATATCTTCGGCAGATGCTTTGGTTTCTGATAATGGAGAGCGTTACGATTATGTACTTGCAAATCCGCCATTTGGTAAAAAAAGCAGTATGACCATCACCAACGAAGAGGGTAAGCAGGAAAAACAAGATTTAAGTTACAATCGTCAAGATTTTTGGGCAACAACTTCAAATAAGCAACTAAACTTTTTGCAACATATTAAAACCCTGTTAAAAATATCAGGAGAAGCAGCAGTTGTTTTACCCGATAATGTTCTTTTTGAAGGTGGTGCAGGTGAAACCGTAAGAAAAGAACTTTTAAAAACAGCAGAACTACATACCATTTTACGACTTCCAACAGGTATATTTTATGCACAAGGAGTAAAAGCGAATGTTTTGTTTTTCGACAATAAACCTGCATCAAAAGACCATTGGACAAAAGATATTTGGATTTATGATTACAGAAATAATATTCATCATACGCCAAAGAAAAACCCAATGCGTTTTGAACATTTACAGAATTTTATAAAACTTTACAATCCTGAAAACAGGCATAAACGAAAAGAGACTTGGAGCGAAGAAAATCCTGATGGCAGATGGCGTAAATACAGTTATGATGAAATAATTGAAAGAGACAAAACCAATCTTGACATATTTTGGATTAAGGACAAAAGTTTAACCGACTTAGAAAACCTACCCGACCCTGATATTTTAGCAAATGAAATCATTGAAAATATTGAAGCAGGTTTAAACAGTTTTAGAGAAATAATGGAAACAATAAACGGAGATGAAAACTAAGCCAGTCCTGAAAGCCAAGCACATTTGCAATTCGTACCTGCCACCGCTAAAGCCAAAAATTGCAAAAGAACTGCAATCACTACCCTACCAATGCTTATTGAAATAATTGTGGTAAAATTAATCAGAAATAATAATAAAAGCTTTGTCATGTGATTGGCATTTATTAATTTTGACCAGTAAACAAAAAAAGTCAGTTATTATGTCCGAAGTAGATGTAAAAGACATTATTGTAAAATCTGCAACGAAGTACTTTTCAAAATATGGCTTTTATAAAACCACCATGGATGAAATTGCCAAGAACATTCATAAGGCAAAAGGTGTTCTTTATTATTATTTTAAAAGCAAAGAGGAATTATTTAATGAAGTTTTAAGACAAGAATTGAGTCATGTTAAAACGGAATTGAGCAAAATTATAGATAGTGATAATGATTCTTTAACAATAATCAAAAATTATATTCTTACCCGTTTGAAATTGCTAAGCACAGCCGTGAATTACCACGAAACACTTAAAGCCGATTTCTTTGAAAAATATCATTTCGTTAAAGATGTCAGGAACGATTTTGCTGAGTTTGAATGCGCCCAACTTAACGTAATTATAAAAAAAGGATATGGTGAAGGTTATCTGTATATTAAAAATACAGAATCTACTGTAAATGCTGTTATGATGCTACTAAATAGCATAGAACTTCCTCTATATTTACAAAACAAATATTCTGAATATGAAAGTACTATTGATGAAATCGTAACTATGATAATCAATAGTTTAAAAGTTTACAAAAAATAATTTAACATTTTTTTTGATTTTAATTGACTATAAAACTTGTTTGGTCAGAATAACTGTTTTACTTTTGCATTGACTAAAAAACGTATTTGTTCAATTATTAAAATAAACGTATGGAAAAATTAGCATCCGCAATAATAAAATTTAAATGGTTTATAATAATTGCAGTTATTGGCTTAACAGTCTTTTTGGGTTCTCAATTAAAAAATATAACAATTAATGCTGATATTATTGGTTCGTTGCCTGATAATGACCCTGTAGCAAAATTGTATAAAAATATTGGCAGTAAATATGGCGGAAACGATATGGGTATGATTGTTTTAGAAGCCGACGATATTTTTAAAACAGAAGTGTTAGAACATGTAAAGCAAATAACAGATAGTTTAAGAATAACAGAAGGAATTTCGACAGTAACAAGTTTAACCGATATAATTGATATTAAAAATGTAGATGGTGGTATTGAAATAGGAAAACTGATAGATGAATATGATTTGCCTGATACTGAAACAGAATTAGACAGCTTAAAAAATTATGTATTCTCGAAAGATATGTACAAAGGCTCTATTATATCTGAAGATGGCACGGCAACCCTTATAGCGTTTACATTGCTTGAAGGCGTAGATAAGCAGGCAATAGGAAAAAATATTAAAAATATAGTAGATGCATTAAACTTGCCGGAAAAAGTATATTATGGAGGTGTTCCTATAATGTTATCTGATATTTCCAATTTAATAATATCAGATATTGTTTGGCTATTTCCAATAGTATTTATTTTAATAGCTTTAGTATTGTTTTTGAGTTTTAAATCTGCAAGAGGTGTGGTATTACCTTTGCTTACGGCAGGTATAGCGGTTATATGGACAATAGGCTTGATGGTATTATTAGGCTATGAATTAAATATGATATCCAGTTGTATACCTGTGATTTTATTAGCCGTAGGCACGGCATATACAATTCATGTGTTGAATCGTATAAATCAAACTTATGACAAGGACAGGAAACAAGCTATGATAAAAGCTTTGAAATATATTATTATACCTGTAGTATTGGCTGCTGTTACAACTGCCATTGGCTTTATTTCGTTTATTTTTGGTGCATATCTTACAATGATTCGTGACTTTGGACTATTTACTTCCATAGGAACATTATTAGCATTGCTGTTATCAATATTTTTTGTCCCTGCTATTATTTCGGTATTTTCATCACCCAAGAAGAAGAATACAGAACAGCAAAAAGAAAAGAAAAACTTTTTATCACATTATATATTAAGGCCATTTGTTAAGCTTTTATTTAAACATCCCAAATATACTTTAACAACATGGGCTGTTTTAATTCTGTTAAGTATAGGTGGAGCCTTTTTAATCAAAACAAGTGTAAACATAACCAGTTACTTTAAAAAAGACAATCCAACAAGAATATCAGAAGACATTATGCAGAAAAAATTTGGCGGTTCTCTGCCTGTTTATGTTTTGCTTAAAGGCGATATGCAAAGTTCTGAGGTTTTAAAAATGATGAGTAAAACACAGGATTATATGGAGCAGGATTCTAATATTAAAACAACTCAGTCGGTTGCCGATCTTGTTAAACAGATGAATGATGCGATGGGAGAAGGATTAAGAGTGCCCGATGAGAGGGCTAAAATTGAACAGCTATGGTTTTTGCTCGATGGACAGGACATTATGGAGCAGCTTGTGTCGGACGACTTAGACGAAGGAATAATACAATCAAGGTTTGCTTCTATTGAAAGTGAAACTATGTCTGATTTTGTGAAATACATGAATACGTTTATACTAGAAAATTCAACAGAAGAATGTACAATAGAAGTTACAGGACTGCCACACGTTTATGAAAAACTGAACGATAGCCTGCTTAAAAGTCAGTTTAGCAGCTTGCTTATTGCTATAATAATGATATTAATTATTGTTGGTTTAATATTAAAATCATTTTCTAAAGGTGTTTATGCTACTATTCCTATTATCGTAACAATAATAGTTTTATTTGGTTTTATGGGGATAACCGGTATTCCCCTAGATATTGCGACCGTGCTTGTGGCAAGTGTTGCACTTGGTATTGGTGTTGACTATTCTATCCATGTTATTACACATTTTAATCATTCATTAAAAGAAACCGGAGAAATAAAGAAAGCCATCGAAAATACAATAATGATTAGCGGTAAGGCAATTATTATTAATGTAGTTTCAGTTGGAGTAGGCTTTTTGGTATTAATATTTTCACAATTGACGCCACTACAAAATTTTGGTTTGTTGGTAACACTCAGCATGTTTGGTTCGGGTTTGGCTGCCTTAACCTTATTACCGGTTATATTAATACTTGCAAATAGAAAAAAGAAAATAACAGCTAAATAAAATTTAATTTATCAACATATAAATTTTTAATAAAATGAAAAAAGTAAAATTATCTGTATTAGTAAGTGTATTATTCCTTTTAATAGGATTTAATACAAACGCACAAGACGCAAACACTATCATGAAAAAAATGGATGCCGTAATGTTTTCTCCTAAAGATGTAACAGGAAAACAGAAAATTATTCTAATTAATAAAGCTGGCAAACAGGAAACCCGTGAAGCAACCATTCAACAAAAAGGAACCGATAAACGCATGTTTCGTTTCACCTTACCTGCCTCACAGGCAGGTATCGCTGTTTTATCTTTGCCTGACGATATTATGTATTTGTATTTACCAGCTTTTGGTAAAGAAAGAAGAATTGCAACAAGTGCAAAAAATCAAAATTTTGCCGGTACCGACTTTTCCTATGATGATATGGAATCAAAATCATATTCTGAAAAATATACTCCTAAACTGCTTAAAACAGAAGGAGATGTTTATGTGTTAGAATTAATACCAAAATTAAAAAAATCATCTTATTCCAAATTAGTTATAAGGATTCATAAAACACACTACTATCCAATAGCAATGGAATATTACGATAAAGGAAATAAAAAAGTAAAAGCAGCAAAATACACTTTCGAAAAAATAGGCAATTATTGGAACGCATCAGAAATTGAAATGACAAATTTAAAAAAGAATCACAAAACAAAAATGCTAATGTTCGATGTAAAATATGACACAGGTTTAACAGATGACGATTTTACTGTTAGGAAATTAAAACAATAACTTAATTTCTAAACCATGTTATTGAATAAAAAATATAAAATAATTTGTTTTTCGTTATTGTTATTTATTGCCCCCTTAATCTCGAATGCTCAAAACATGGAAGTTGTAATTACGGGTATTAATTCAACAGAGGGACAAATAATAATCGGAATTTTTAAAGACGATAAAAGTTTCCAAGAAGAAAAACCATTCATATTAAAGAAATTCAAAAAAAACGAAATTTTAAAAGGAAAAATGACAGTTAAATTCAGCTTAGCTTCAGGAATTTATGGCTTTTCTCTTTTAGACGACGAAAATAATGATGGTAAAATGAATTACAATTTTTTTGGAATACCCAAAGAGGGATTTGGCTTTTCAAACTATGAACTTTCAGGGTTAAGAAAACCAAAATTTGATGTGTTTAAATTCGTATTAAGCAATAATCAAAAACAGAAAATTGTCATGAAAGTTAAATACATGTAAAACAAAGTGTAAATATTTTTTTAGATGTATGCAAAATATTAATTAATAAAAAATAATAATCACATGAAACGAATAAATATTTTTTTAGTAATAATTATACTATTATTGGCTTCAAATGTAGTTAAAGCACAAGAAGCAGCAGCTAAATTAAAATTATCAGGAGAGTTAATAACCGACGAACGGTTTTTACTCAAAGAACCAAACAGTTGGGCTTGGAATGAAAATCGCCTTTCTTTAAAATTTGACAAAAAAATTAAAAACAATTCAAAATTCCACAGCGAAGTTTGGTTTCGGAATATTGGTTTGCCCAATTTAACTACATCGGCAAATTTATATAATAAAGGAATTGTTGATCCTTACAATTTAGAAATCAGGGAAGCGTATGTTCAAGTAAATGGTTTTCTCTCAAAAAATCTTGATTTAAAGATTGGTCGTCAATTTATTGTATGGGGTACAGCCGACAAACTAAACCCTACCAGCAATCTCAATCCTTATGATATGGAAGATATTTTGGATTTTGGTCGTCATCGTGCCTCCGATGCAATAAATATGAATTACTATCTTAGTAATGATTATTCATTGCAAGTCGTCTTTATACCTTTTTTCCATCCAGTAAATATGCCTATTGGTATTTTTGCAGATGCTTTAAGTCCTTCTATAAGTTTATCTCAAGGTATGGTTTTAAGAGGTATGTCGGATACTTTATTAATGCCCAAATATAACTTACAGGAAAGTTCAACAGCAGGTTTTAAATTTAAAGGATATTTCAAAGGAATTGACTTTTCTCTTAGTTACTTGTGGGGACGTGACGGATTACCTATTGCTACAAGAAATACATTTATACCTATTGACAATCTCGGAGGAATAAATATCAATTCCCAACTTTCTTTTACCAGAACTCATATTATAGGAGCGGATTTATCTACAAGTATTGTAGGCATTGGATTTTGGGCAGAAGCAGCTGCCTTTATTCCCGAAAATAATGTAATAATGACAAACGATTTATCTGCTTTATATCCATTGTCGCCTATTCCTGTAACAATGGATACAATGCTGTTAGACAAAACCAAACCATATATAAAATTTATCCTTGGCGGTGATTATAATTTTAGCGATGGTTCTTATATAAACATTCAATATCTACATGGATTTATTAATGAAAGTGGAAGCGATAATTTAAATGATTATTTCTTCATGCGATATGAGAAAAAGTTCTTTAACGAAAAGCTAACGGTCGCTCCAATTGGAGGGGCATTTATTGTAACAGACTGGGGAAAAATTAAAAATAATTATGCTATCGCATATATCCCACAAATCACATACAAAGCTACCGATGATATAGAAATAATCCTTTCTGCAGCAATTTTCGATGGTAAAGGTGACAATTTATTTGCAAAATTGAAAGACTACAATATGTTTATGTTTAAGATGAAGTATAGCTTTTAATTTTAAACGAAAAAAGAAATTTTGTCACTTAAAGTACTGTTCTTGCTTACAACATTTGCCGGATAATCAATGTTTTAGAAAATATAAACTTAAAAAGTTCCTTGAAGAATTTATTTTATTACTTTTGGCAATATATAATCAAATACGAGCAAAATTAAACCAATTTAAGGCATGTATCTTTTTAAATAGTAATGTGGTACAATACAAAACTGGAAATTTTGCAATTCTGTTCCGTAAAAGTATAAATTATTTTTTTACTTTTATCAAGTTCGTTTAAATCAGCTTATATTTGATTAATTTTTAGGAAAATGGTGGGTTATTAAACGGACTGCCGTTAGCGGCAACAGAAAAAAACTAAAAAAACATGCTGAAATTTTTAAATAAACCATATCCTTTCAATGACGATTTGCGACATAATGCTAAAATAATTTTATTCATTAGTTTAGGTGTTTTAGCTTTCTTGTTGATTTTCCAACCGATTGAAATTAGCACTTTTACAACGAAGGAAATTATCTATTTAGTTACAGGACTTGCTGTATCTACATTTCTGGTTTTAAGTTTAAATTTGATTATTTTACCTAGTTTATTTTCAAAAATATTCGATAATAACAAATGGAATATAAAAAGAGAAATTATTTGGGATTTATGGATTTTGCTAACAATTTCGTCGAGCGATTTATTGTTTTACACTCAACTCTTTGATGTATTAGAAATTCGTTTTTCTGATATTGGAAAAATTATCTTACTGGGATTTCTTCCGGTTGCAGTTCTTATTATAATTAATCAGGAAAGATTGCTACGTTTTCATTTGAAATCAGCACAACAATTAAACAAGAAGCTACTTGAAGGTAAACAGCAAAAAGAGCAATTAATTCATTTTGAATCTGATTACAAGAAAGATAAGCTTTCAATTGCGCCAGACTCATTACTCGTAATTAAATCAGCAGACAATTACATCGAGGTATATTATAAAAATGATGGTGTTGTAAAAAAGCAACTAATTAGAAGTTCATTAAAAAAAGTTATTGAAACCATTGGCGAATCTGATTATATTATAAGATGTCATCGAACTTTTATCGTAAACACAAACCATATAAAAGAAATTGAGGGCAATTCACAAGGTTATAAATTGTATTTTGAGATGCTTGATTTTCCTGTTTTGGTATCTCAGCAATACATTAAAAGTCTAAAAGATGCAATTTAAGCGTACCTAATTCGCCACTAAAATCACTCTATTCGCCACTATTCACCTTATATATCCCTTTTGAAAGGCGGTAATCCCTGAAATTTTGTTTTGCTTTTAATCAGTTATAGTTTTGTCATAATTTAATGATAAAATTTAACAAATATGAAGTTAAAATCCACAGCAATTATTTGTGCTTACAACGAACAAAAAACAATTGTAAATATTCTTGATGATGTGTGCAAAACACATTCATTCAATGAGGTTATCGTAATTAATGATGGTTCGAAAGACAATACTGGCGAACTCATTAAAGAATTCAAAAAAACAAATCACATTATAGATGTTCATTTCTTTAAAAACGAGGGGAAGGGATTTGCCATGGCAAAGGGTGCAAAACTGGCAAGTTATGAATATTTGGTTTTTATTGATGCTGACCTATCTAATTTTACTGCTGAACATGCCCATATATTATTGACCCCAGTATTAAATGGCAATGCAGATATGGTTTTAGGGCAACCTTCCGAAACCCTAATCCATTCGGATATAAACCCTTTTAAAAGTTTATCTGGTCAAAGAGCACTTAAAAAAAGAGATATCCTGCCAATTCTCAAAAAGATGGAAACTGTAGGATATGGCGTTGAAACCTTAATAAACATGCACTTTAAGGCAAAAAATAAAGTCGTTAAATATGTTTGTTTAAAGAACCTTGTTCATCCCACCAAGTTTCAAAAAACGAAACCTCATAAAGCTATAATTGAATTTATTAAGGAGGGGTGTCAAATTATGGCAACTACTTTCTCAAATTTTGATATGGCAGTAAAATCAAATAAAGATAGAATGTTAAATACTCTAAGAACTAACAGTTAAAACATATTATCATGAATATCCTATTAGTATATCCACAATATCCAGACACTTTTTGGAGCTTTAAGCATGCCTTGAAATTTATTTCAAAAAAGGCTGTAAATCCGCCTTTAGGTTTGCTCACTATTTCCGCTATGTTACGCAAAAATTGGCATAAAAAACTCGTTGACCTGAATGTTGAGACACTCAAAAAGAAAGATATCTTATGGGCAGATTATGTATTTATTAGTGCAATGAATGTACAAGCAAAATCGACAAAAGAAGTAATTGAAAGATGTATATCTTTAGACAAAGAAATTGTTGGTGGAGGACCCTTGTTTACCGAAGAACCCGATAATTTCAAAATGGTAAACCACTTGATATTAAATGAAGCGGAACTGACATTACCCGATTTTTTAAACGACTTAGAACTCGGAAATCCAAAACATATTTATCAGTCAAAGGAATTTGCTGATTTAACAAAAACACCTCTACCTGACTATGCTTTGGTAAAAACATCGAAGTACAATACAATGAATTTACAATTGACAAGAGGATGTCCGTTTAACTGTGAATTTTGCGACATAACAGCTCTATTTGGACACAAAGTGAGAATCAAGTCAACTAAACAAATAATAAATGAATTGGAAGCAATTTATAATACTGGATGGCGGAAAAACGTCTTTTTCGTTGATGACAATTTTATTGGAAATATAAAAATTCTAAAAAACGATTTATTACCTGAAATTATTAACTGGATGGAGAGTAAAAATCATCCTTTCACTTTTACAACTGAAGCTTCAATAAATCTATCGGATGATGACGAATTAATGGAATTATTGACTAAGGCTGGTTTTTCATCCATATTTATTGGTATTGAAACAACCGAATTGGCGAGTTTAACAGAATGTGGAAAAAAACAAAATATTAATCGAAATCTTGTCGAAAGTGTGCATAAAATTCAAAAATATGGAATAGAGGTAAGTGGTGGATTTATTTTAGGTTTTGATAATGATTCACAATCAGTATTTCAAAAGCAAATTGATTTTATTAGAGAAAGTGGAATTATTTCAGCAATGGTTGGATTACTAAATGCCCCAAAAAAAACCATGCTATATAAAAGGCTTAAACAAGAAGGGCGTATTACAAGTGAAATCACTGGCAACAATACAGATTTTACGCTGAACTTTGTTCCCAAAATGGATAAGCAAATATTAATGGACGGGTATAAAAAAGTAATTAATGGAATATACGGGGGGAAAGAATACTATATGCGGGTTTTAGATTTTGTAAAACGATTTACTCCAAATCAGAAAAACAAGCTTAAACTTACTTTGAATCATTTCATTGCTTTCATTCGTTCATTTATCAGCTTGGGAGTTGTTGATACGCATAGAAAATATTATTGGGATTTATTATTTTGGACTTTGTTTAACCGCCCCAAACTGGTGCCCCTGGCAATCACATATTCAGTATATGGATTTCATTTTAGAAAAGTTTTTAAAAATGTTTTATAAATAAGTATAGAGTTATGAATGAATTAAAAATTGGAAAATTATCTGTTAAAGTTCCTATTATTCAAGGAGGAATGGGAGTTTGTGTTTCATTATCAGGTTTAGCATCAGCAGTTGCAAACGAAGGTGGAATTGGTGTTATTTCAGCTGTTGGCATTGGAATGATTGAACCAGATTTTAGAAAGAATTTTAGAGAAGCAAATAAAAGAGCCCTTAAAAAGGAAATTAGAAAAGCAAGGTCAAAAACAAATGGAATACTCGGGGTAAACATTATGATGGCGGTTTCAGATTATGATGATTTATTAAAGGTTGCTCTTTTGGAACATATTGATGTTGTATTTATTGGAGCCGGATTACCATTGAAAAAACCAAAGAATATCAGTAATTCATTACTAGAAACCACAAATACAAAATTCATCCCTAAAGTATCATCAGCAAGAGCTGCAAAATTAATATTTCAATATTGGTCGCAGAGATACAATCGTGTTCCTGATGCTATTGTTATAGAAGGTCCTCTGGCTGGTGGCCATATCGGTTTTAGGAAAAATGAGCTATTTGAACCCGAAAAATCTATAGAATCAATACTAGAAGGTACTTTGCCAGTAATAAAACATTTCGAGCAGAAATATGCAATTGAAATTCCGATAATTGCCGGAGGCGGAATCTATACTGGAAAAGATATATGGAAGATTATGGACTTAGGAGCAAAAGGCGTAAAAATGGGAACCCGTTTTGTAACGACAAATGAATGTGATGCTTCAATAGAATTTAAACAGAACTATTTATCTTGTTCTCCCAATGATATTACTATAATAGATAGTCCGGTTGGACTTCCCGGACGAGTTCTAACAAACAATTTTGTTAAGGAAATTCAAGCAGGAAAACAGAAACCAGTAAACTGTTCTTGGAGATGTCTTAAAACATGTGATTTTAGAAAAGTACAATTTTGCATAGCAGAAGCTCTATTTAATGCTGCTAAAGGAAATTTTATAAATGGCTTTTCTTTTGCAGGAACTAAAGCTTTCTTAGCCAAAGAAATTATATCAGTAAAGGACACAATGAATCAATTAAAAAATGAGTATTTTCAAGAACAAATGAGTTTAGAACATATTGAGGCATAAAAACTACTGGTGGTTATACCAATTGAATTTCTAAATTGCTGATAAATATTTTGAAATATTTTTTTCTTTGTCAAGGCAAATATTCTTTACATCCGTACGGAAATAATATTTAACGTAGAGAAAGGAAAAAAGAAACGAAATATATCGGTAATTTGGATGATCAGTTGGTATTATTCAGCCCCTTGACTCTAAACATAGAAATATAAAAACCGTGCTTTAGTGTCTGAACACTAATTTTCTGTCTTCACCAATACAACTCCTTAAAGATTTTAAAGGATAATTATATATTTTATGTATTATGATTTATGGTATTTTGAAAAGAGCTAATTATCTTTTTCCTGTTTTCCGCACTTTTTTTTAGTTAGAATCGTAAGCACCACAAACACATTAATATAAGTATTAATATTTGTAATATTGGGTGTCCTGAGTGTATATTTGTCCCATGTTTTTACGAAAAAAGAAGAATAAGAGTGGTATAATAAGTGTCCAAGTAATTGATAAAAGTTCTGGAAAATATAAAGTCATCAAAACAATTGGTAGTTCAAGAGAAATTAGCGAGATTGATGTACTTGTTAATAAAGGTAAAAAATGGATACAACATTACAACGGTCAACAAGTTATTGATTTTTCATCACCAGATTACATTGACAACATTTTAAATAACATTAAAGAAATAAATATAGCAGGTATATCCCTTCTTCTAGGAAAGATATATGATGAAATAGGATTTAACAAAATTGATCGTGATATTTTAAAGCATCTTAGTATTGTTAAAATATCTCACCCTGCAAGCAAATTAAAAACCACAGAATATTTACGTCGGTACTATTCAAAAGAAATTAATGAAGATAAGATATATAGGTATTTAGATCATATTTACATAAATCAAACAGAACAAATTCAGAAGATTAGTTATCAGCATACACTTAAGATTTTAAACGGTGTAATAAGTGTTGTTTTCTATGATGTAACAACGCCATATTTCCAAATAGATAATGAAGATACGATACGTAAAAGAGGTTTTTCCAAAGAAGGCCGACACCAAAACCCACAAATTATTTTGGGGTTATTAGTCAGTATTGACGGCTATCCATTAGCATATGACATATACCAGGGTAATAAGTATGAAGGGCATACAATGCTTCCGGTAATTGATAGATTTAAATCAAAGTTCAAATTAAACGAACTTGTGATTATTGCTGATTCTGGATTATTATCATCGAAGAACATTGAAGAGTTACAGCAAAAAGGTTATAAATTTATTTTAGGTGCTCGTATTAAAAATGAGAGCCAAAACATAAAAGAGAAAATTCTATCGTTAAAACTAATAAATGGACAAAGTGCTATAATAGAAAAACAAAATAATTTAAAGCTTATAGTAAGTCATTCTGCCAAACGAGCTAAGAAGGATCAGTACAATAGAGAAAGAGGTCTTTTACGGCTTGAGAAACAGCTTAAATCAGGTAAGCTAACAAAATCAAATATCAACAACCGAGGATATAATAAATTCTTAAAAATGGATGGAGAGATTAAAGTATCTATTGATAAAAAGAAAATTGAATTAGACAATCTATGGGATGGACTTAAAGGATATATTACAAACACCGATTTTACAAAGGATGAAATCATAGATAATTATGCCCATTTGTGGAAGATTGAAAAAGCATTTAGAATATCTAAACATGATTTAAAAATAAGGCCTATTTATCATCGATTACAACGGAGAATTGAAGCTCATATCACAATAAACTTTATTGCCTATAAGATATACAAAGAACTTGAAAGACAATTAAAAGAGAAAAAATCATATTTAAGTGCTCAAAAAGCGATAGATATTGCGAAAACTATTTATGCCATATCCGTTGAGGATATATCTCAAAATAAAGTGAAACAAAAGGTTATACTATTAAATAAGGAACAAAAGTACTTGGCAAAATTATTTGATTTTAGTTAGGGTGTCCCAGTGCGGAAAACAGGACTCCTTAAAGATTTTAAAGGATAATTATATATTTTATGTATTATGATTTATGGTATTTTGAAAAGAGCTAATTATCTTTTTTATGCAACTTTTCGATATTTCCAAACAGCAAGACTCAAAGCAGCTACAGCATAAACAGTCATAGAAATAAATTCGGTTTTCAAATCAAAAAAATCAGAACCTTTTAACAGAATCATCCTGTTCACCTTCATAAAATAAGCAAAAGGATTAATAATATTTACAGTTTGTGCCCATTCTGGCATGCTTTCTATAGGGGTAAAAATTCCACTCATCATAATAAATGTAATCATAAAAAAGAATGCAATAAACATAACTTGTTGCTGACTACTTGATGCTGTTGAAATAAATAATCCTAAACCCAGAACTGCAAACAAATAAATAGTGGCAAAACCAAATAAAAGAAACATATTTCCAACCATGGGTATATCAAACAATATCTTTCCAATGGTAAGACCAAATGCAAGTTCAAAAAGCGCGATTATTAAAAATGGTAAAAGCTTACCGATAATAAACTGATATTTTTTTATTGGCGTAACATTTATCTGCTCAATGGTTTCCATTTCCTTTTCTCTTACAAGATTAAGTGCTGTTAGAAACATCCCGATAATGGTTATCAGGATTACGAGAATTCCCGGAAGCATATATATTTTATAATTCAATTCGGGATTATACCAAAATGATGATGAAACATTTATTTGTTTTGTTTGTACGAGAGGAATAATATTAATATTCTCAGCAATAATATTTTTATTAAAATCTAAGATTACAAAAGTTGCATAAACATTTGTAAGTCCTGCAGCAGTTCCGTTAATAGCATTTATAAGCAGTTGCAGTTCCGATTGATTTTCTTTAAAAAGTTTTCGTTCGAAACCCGAAGGAATATTAATAATTATATCTGCACGATTTTCTTCTAAAGCATCGTTGGCATCTTTCATCGAAAAAGAACTTTCCTGAATTTTAAAAAAAGGCGAGCCTCTGAATTTATTTATTAACTCCCTTGAAGTAGTTGTTTGATCCTTATCAACAATATAAGTATCAATATCCTGCATTTCAAGAGTAGCAGCATAAACAAGCACTACCAACTGAATAATAGGAACAATAAAAATTATAGGTAACATCATTTTGTTCCTAAAAATCTGGATAAATTCTTTTTGTAATATGTATAAAATCGTCCGCATATATTATTCCAATCTGATTTTAAATTTTCTAACACTCAACAAAATAAAAAATGACATCATCCCGAAAAGGATAAGAGTTTCTTTCCAAACAAATAATATTCCGGTTCCTTTTAACATTATATTTTTAATAATAGTAATGAAATATCTTGGTGGAACAATATAACTTAACCACTGCAAAATATCAGGCATGTTTTTTATAGGGAATATAAATCCTGATAAAAGTATTGTAGGCAATAATAAAGCAAACATTGAAACAAACATTGCTGTTTCCTGTGTTTTGCTAATAGTAGAAATCAAAATACCAAGCGAAAGAGCCATAAGAATAAACAACATACATTCGCCGATTAATAATAAAATACTTCCCTTTACGGGAACCCCAAAAACAAAATAACCCAACAATATAATTGTAATAGTATTTATGAAGGAAAGAACAACATAAGGAGTTACTTTTCCTAAAATAATTATGAATGGTTTTAATGGTGAAACCAAAAGCACTTCCATTGTTCCAAGTTCTTTTTCTCTGGCAATTGAAATAGAAGTCATTATTGCTGAAACCAACATTAAAATCAAGGCCATTGTGCCGGGGACAAACATGTACGAACTTTTAAGTTCTTCGTTGTAAATCATTCTGACCTGCGGCTTGATTTGAAGTGGTAGTTTTTTGTTGATATTTAATTCACTCAGATAATTATAAATTATGGCTTTTGTGTAGTTCACAACCAAATTAGCAGTATTAGCATCTGAAGCATCAGCAATTATTTGGATATTAGCTATACCGTTTTTGTTAAGTTTATGTTCGAAGTCAGGTTCAAAAATTACAAGTTCACGCACTTTCCCTTTTTTAAATACAGCCTCAATTTCATTAGCATTATCAATATCCATATCTAAAATAAAATATCCTGAGCTTAATATTTTATTAGTGATTTTTTGTGTTGTGCCATCTTTAGATTGATCAAATATTGCAATTTTTACATCTTTTATTTCATTACTTACAACGTAGCCAAAAATCATAATAAGGGCAATCGGCAAGCCAAACAATATTAATAGAGTCTGCTTATCACGAAAAATATGATAAAATTCTTTCCTAACAAATGCCCAAAATAATTTCATGGTTTTACTGTTTCACTGTTTCATTGCTCCATGGTTTCATGGTTTCACTGTTTGACTGTTTTACTGCTTGACTGTCTCATGGTTTCATGGTTTCATGGTTTCACTGTTTTATTGTTTCACTGTTTTATTGTTTCACTGTTTCACTGTTTTACTGCTTAACTGTTTTACTGCTTTACTGTTTGACTGTCTATTGCCTTAATCAATCAAGTAATCAATCATTTTGTTTAATCACCCATTTATTTTCTTGCCAATTTCAAAAACACATCATTCATTGAGTTTACATTAAACTCTTTTTTAAGCTTTGCAGGTGTATCAAGTGCTTCTATTTTACCATCCACCATTATTGATACTTTGTTGCAATACTCCGCTTCATCCATATAATGTGTTGTAACAAAAACCGTAATTCCTGAATTTGCTGTTTCATATATCAAATCCCAAAATTGGCGTCTTGTAATCGGATCAACACCACCTGTTGGTTCATCCAAAAACACAATTTGAGGTTCATGCATAATTGCAACTGAAAAAGCCAGTTTTTGTTTCCACCCAAGAGGAATAGCACTTAACAATTTATTTTGCGATTCTTCGAGTCCCAGTCTTTGTAATAATTCTTTTGTCTTTTTTTTGATCTGTAAAGAAGACAATCCATAAATACCTCCATAAAATCGAAAATTCTCTTTAATGGTTAAATCCTCATACATTGAAAATTTCTGGCTCATATAACCAATGTGTTTTTTTATTTCATTGGTTTGTTTATAAACATCATAACCTGCAACATTTATCTCACCTGAAGTAGGTCTCCACAGTCCGCATAATATTTTAATGGCTGTAGTTTTTCCTGCTCCGTTCGCACCCAAAAATCCAAATATTTCACCTTGCTTAACTTCAAAATTCAAATTATTGTTTGCAACAAAATGCCCAAATTTTTTAACCAGGTTTTTTACTTCTATTATATTTTCAGTTTGATTCATTTTAATCACCCCCATCCCAACCTTCCCCCACAAGGAGAAGGAGTTTGGCTTTCCTAATTTTTTATTTTATTGCTTTTTTTATTTTTGAATTTGCAATTAAAATCCAATAATCCTTTTATAAGCAAACTACATTATTTCTGTTCTCTGCTTTCAACTTTTACATCATATCCATAAAACAATCTTCGATATCCGGTTCAATTTTTTCTATTTCAATATTTTTGTGCCCTTTTGATTTAAGATATTCTGTAATTTCTTTAATATCGTGTTCTGGTAAAATTGAGCAATAATGAACACATTGCCCGAATCGAAAAGCAGACAAAGTATTTTTTAAATCTCTTAAATCATAAATTAGTTCATACATTCGGTTTGTTTTTATCGAAAGCACGGGTTTTTCAAAACTGTCGATAATATTTTGTGGTGTATCAACACTTAAAATTTTTCCTTTTTGCATTAAAGCAACTCTGTCGCATAAAACAGCCTCATCCATATAAGGAGTAGAAACCAAAATTGTGATTCCTTTTTCTTTAAGGGATTTTAGCATTTCCCAAAATTCTTTTCTGGAAACAGCATCAACGCCAGTGGTTGGTTCATCTAGAAATAAAACTTTCGGTTGATGAATTAAGGCACAAGAAAGAGCCAGTTTTTGTTTCATCCCGCCTGAAAGATTTCTTGCCAGCCGTTTTTTATAAGGTTCGATTTGTTGATAAACGTCTTTAATTAAATGATAATTTTCTTCAACGGAAGTTTTAAAAATACTGGCATAAAAATTTAAGTTTTCTTCAACAGTGAGATCAAAATACAAAGAAAATCTCCCGGGCATATAACCCGATATCTTTCGAATTTCTTTATAGTCTTTAACTACATCGAAGCCTTCAACTGTTGCAGTTCCATTATTAGGTTTTAACAAAGTTGTAAGTATCCTGAATAAAGTTGTTTTACCTGCACCATCAGGCCCAATAAACCCAAACAATTCCTTTTTTTTTATTGAAATTGAAATGTCATCAAGAGCCTGCTGGCTATTAAAGTTTTTACTGATATTGTTTACTAATATCGATAGCTCTTTCATCAAATCTTTGTTTCATTCCCATCCAGACGGACTTCCATTGGTTTTACGAGCTAACTTTATGTTGCAATATTATGTTTTGCTCAACCGCACCATTAATCCATCAATTCATTTTATTCTGCTCTTTCTCTTTGGTCCAATAGCTTGTTCTACCCAAAAATGAAATTCCTAAAATATAACCCCTGATTTTTAACTTTTCTTTTCCGTCAGGGAAAATCATATAACAGCTATAAGTTTTTCCGCTTTTGGGATCATAAATTGTTCCGTCATTCCATTCATCTTCATCAAACTCAAAATCCTTTAGAATAATTAATCCCAAAGTTGGAGTATTACGTAAACTCTCATCAGGATTTTCATCATCTGTTTTAGGTTTGCCTGTTTCCTCGTCAATAGGATTTTTTAACCAAACAATTTTTCCGAAATAATTATCACCTTCTTGATAAATATTTATCTGGGCATCCTTATCTTCGTTAAGCCAAATTCCTAAAACATCATTAGCTTTAAATTCTTGTGCTGACACTGTTTTTCCTGCAAATATTCCCAATGCCATAATTAAAATTAATAAACTTAGTTTTTTCATTTTTTTTATTTTGGTTTATAATAAATTTAGCTTGCTATATTATAAAAATTATTTGAAATTAACTTCACCCGGCATACCAATTTTTAGTGAACCATCATTTTTTACAAGAATCTTAACCGCATAAACCAGATTTACCCTTTCTTTTTTTGTTTGAATTGTTTTTGGCGTAAACTCAGCTGAAGACGATATCCAACTGATTGTTCCTTGTAATATGTTATTCGTTTTCTTGTCTTTATCAACAATAACTTCAACTTTTTGCCCTAATTTAATTTTCGGAAGCTGATCGCCACTAACAAAAACTTTTAATTTCAATTCTCTTAAATCTGCAATTTTGTACAGCGGTTTTCCAAACATTGCAATTTCTCCGGCGTTTACATATTTTGATAAAATGGTTCCACTGACCGGATTATTAATAAAGCATTTTTCTATTAATTGGTTTATCTGGGCTATTTGTTTGTCGAGTATACTAATTTCGTCATTAATGCTAATTGTTTTAACTTTTATTGCTTTAACTTTTTTGTTAATAAGATTTATTGCACCATTAATATCATCAAGTTGTTTTTGTGTTGCAGCATTTTCATTAAAAAGATTTTTCAGTCTCTCCTTATTTATAAAAGTGTTTTTTTTCTGTTGAAGAAGAACATCAATTTGTGCTGCAATATCAAATTTCTTTGAAGCTATAGCTTTTTGACTTTTTAATAATTGATCTTTTTTCAAAACAAGGGCAACAGTATCAATAACACCAACAAGGCAACCTTTATCTATTTTTTGACCTTCAATAATATTAAATTTAAGAATCTTACCATTGGCTTCTGAAGAAACTGTAATTTCTGTTGATTCAAAATTCCCGTACGCATCTGATCTGTCATTGTTGCTATTGCAAGCAAAGAAGGAAAGCAAAACCAACCCGTATATATATTTTTTCATGTTTTTTTATTTTTTCATTATGAATTTAGAATTTCCCAATACTTGTTAAATAATTAATTTTTGCCATCAGCATTTGAATTTTGTGAGTTTGAAAGTTCAGCTGTGCCTGTGTTTCGGCATTTACTTCTTCAATGTATTCTGATGACGTAAGAATTCCGTTATCAAATTTTGCTGATGCTGTTTTTGTTATTTTCTTTCTTAGTTCAATAATTTCGATATCTTTTTTAATCAGTTCTTTGTATTTTATAATTTCATATTTATTTTGTTCCAGACCGATTTTAAGATTTTTATCAAAGGCATTTTTTTGTGTATTTATAATCTCGTTTCTGAGATTAAAAATTTCTTTTTCTCTTTTACTTTTGTTCCAATTAAATGGACTCCAGCTAATTTGGGCACCAACGAAATAGAAAAAATCAAATTCGTTTGAAAGCATATCAAAACCAGGTCTTCCAAAACCGGTTTTTCCGAAAGCAGCTATGCGAGGCAATAATTTTGCTGAAACAACTTCTTTTAACGCAGCTGTTTTTTCTTGTTGAAGATTTAATAATTGATACTCAGGTCTGAAATTTTGAAATTCAAGATGAGCAATTTCTATCTCAGGGAAATCAAAAATTGTGTTTTCATTTATTTCTAGAGAAGTAAGTTCATTTAAAATTTTTATACTAAGCTGTATTCCTATTTCAACCTCAGTGATTTTTTGTTCGAGGATTATCAGCCCAATTTTTAAGGCATCCACATCCGATTGAAGCAATGTTCCATGATTAACAGCTGCTTGTGCTGTTTTATGCTTTGACTCAATATTTTTTTTAGAAACAATAAGAATTTTTTCGTTTTCTTTAAGATAAATAATATTGAAATAAACCTGATTTACTCTTTCTTTTAATTTATAAAATTCTATTTCAACGGCTTGTTTATTTATTTTAAAATCAACTTCGTTAATGTTTTTTTGTTTTTTTGTAATGCCTCCATCATAGATGTTTTGGGAAATATCAAAGGTAAGTTTATATTGGTCTTTGCTCATTTCCTCAATAATCATATTTGGAAGTTGAAAAGGAATTTTGGTAACATCTGATTGATAAGTTGCCTGTCCGTTTAATGACATTGAAGGCAAATAATTTACCTGAATGTTTTTTTGCTCCAGTTGATATGTTGCTGAATACAAACCTAATTGTTTATAAACCGGATGATTTTCAACCGCACTTTTGTAACATTCCTTTAAATTTATTGTTTTAATATTTTGCCCGAACGAAAAGACATATATTAACAATACGGTAAATAAAATAATTGTTCGCTTCATTTTATTGAAATTGCATTAATTATAAAATCTGTAATTTGCTTTTTTCTTTCCTCAATAAAAACGTTAAATTCTTCTTCATTGTTATTGAAAAACAATCCTTTTATTACTGGTTTGGATACAAAAGGAAAAATACACATGCTAATAATATTTATTATCAATTGTCTTGAATCAATTGCTTTAATATTTCCTTTTTTAATTTCATCATTAAAATTGTCAATAATAATCATAGGATTTAGACCGGCATCTTTCAACAAAAGAACTACTTTTTCAGAATGTCTGTTTGTTTCATGAAAAATAAAATCGGGTAAATATGGATTCAACACAATCATATCAATATAATTATTCACGAAAATTTCAATTTTATTGAAAATTGGCATATCTGCATCAAACATTTTTGTAATTCGTGGAATGATACTAAAAAAAGCTTCCTTAAAAACCTCATCAAATAAATTTTCTTTTGTGCGATAATAATAATAAAGAAGCGATTTATTTATTCCGGCAGTTTCAGCTATTTCCTGCATGCGACTACCTTCAAGACCTTTAATAATAAAAACTTCTTTTGCTGCTTTTAAAATTTTAGCTTCAGTATTTTTGTTTTTTGATGTCATTTTTTTACCAAGTGGTTTAATCATTTGGTTTAACCAAGTGGTCAAAAGTAAAACATTTATATTTATTTAACAAATATTTTTTTGATAATTTTTTTGATTAATTACTTTTGTAGTCAGAAAAAACAAAAAACTCAAATGAAAAAGCATTTTATTTTATCAATAATAGCACTTTTTATTATTTCATTACTAATAATTTCATGCACAGGTTCTCCTGAAAAAAATATTCCGGGAGTATGGAAAGCCAAAACAGTTGTGACAAATATTGATACAACAAAAATTTCAAATGAGCAAATCAACAAAGGAATTGAAATTCAAAAATCAATAAGTTTTGAATATTTTAAAGATCATACCATGGATGTAATTACAAGCGGTGGGTCATTTTCCGGGACTTGGAGTTTTTCTGCTGAAAGCAATGAAATATTTATTCGTATTGATGGCTGTAATCCAAAAGATTCTACAATTATGGGAAAACTGGTAAACGGAAAAATTATAAGCAATAACGAAACTCCGGTAGGAGAATTCATTGTTACTTATGTTAAAGAATAAAACCTCTGCAAAACATATTGTTTTACAAAGGTTTCGAAGTAAAGGATTAAAAACCCAAAATGCTTTTCTTGTATTTTTTTATTTAATCAACGCCAAAGAAATTGTTTCGGTATGATTTCCTGTTTGTAAATGACAATAATAAATTCCTTTAGAAAGTTTATCAGCATCAAATACTATATTATAAATTCCCGATTGTTGATTTTTATCAACAAGAGTTTTTATTTTCTTTCCATAAATATCATAAACAATTATCTGAACTGCACCAGATTCGGGTAATCTATACCTAATAGTTGTTTCCTTAACAAATGGATTTGGATAGCTTGCCAGAGAAAGAAGTTTCTGGGTTTTATTAACGTCATCGATTCCCACATTCTCGGGGGTAATGTAACTGTAATAAACATCTTGTTCGCCGTTTAGTGTATTTGCCCATGCAAGATGAGCACCTTCATTATCTGAAATCATATCATAATAATCGCCCATTTTTTCCTGGTTTGGCCAACCAACACGAGAATCAAATACATCAGAAAGTTTTTTGTTTTCTGACCATGTTTCGCCCTGATCAATAGAAAAAGAATAATACAAAGCTGATAAATAAATTCCTTGAGGAGATTCTCTTGTATCAAGCCAAATTACATCAATACGTCCGTTTGGAGCAACCGACATAGTTCCAAACCATTGATAATTATTTGTTGCAAAATCATTATTAATTTTTAGTGGAGAACTCCAGGAAGTTGCGCCATCAGTACTTTTTGTAAACATAACATCGCTGGGATCATTAATAGAGTTTCTGTCGACGGAAGAAACAACATAAACATTTCCATGTCCGGGACCACCTGATTTGTCAACATCAATCCATACCTGACCAAGTAAACCTTCGGGGTTAACAATAGCCCATCCGACAACTTCTCCATCCAGATCCACTTGTGATTCAAAATCCCAGGAAACCGGAAAAGTCGGATTTTGTGCAAAAGTTGATTTAGTAACAATTATTCCATAATATTGACCTGCACCGGCAGTATATAATTCTCCCTCCGGACCTATTGCTAAAGTTCCCCAATGTGGATTACCTGAAATTTCAACACAATCTTCAAAAGTGGTACCTAAATCTACCGAACGTGTAAAATATCCCGGGTAACAAGAGCTCCAATATTGTGTCCAATACGAATAATTATTCCCTGCCCCCATTCCATCAGTTCTGTCAATTCTCATCCATTGTTTATCGCCACCTTGCGCTTCAACGCCTTCGTCCCATTCAATACCGCCATCATCAATTTTGTACACCTTGCAAGTCATATTGTTGTTTGCATCAGATGTAAGACTGTTATAATAAAAATTCCCTTCTGAATCGAAATCAAGAACAGGATCAGAACGAAAGACTCCCGGATCAATAACTCCCGGGAAAGTCCAGTTTTGCCCTCCATCAAGAGAATAAGCATAACCAGCTTGTCGGAAATTATTAGTAACATCATCAAATTGTCTCCAACCTATTACCATTCTGTTCGGGTTAGTTGGATCGATTGCAATTGAAGGTTCGTTTGCTGCATCCCCAAAAATATTATTTCCATTTTCGTCAACATTAACCTGAGTGGTAAAAATACTTTTGCCGTTATATCTGAATGCAGGTGATGTTTTAACGTTTTCACGAGAAATGTTAATATAATTATCATCAAGTATTTCGTGATGTAATTGGGTTTTATCACTTCCTTTGAATCAGTAAGACTTTAATTTTGTGAAGCAAAATTATTTAGTCGAACTGATCCCGAGCCTAGTCGAGGGATCTCTTGGGTTATATTCCCCGCCGCTTGCGGCGATAAGAAAATAATTTCCAATTGATACCCCGCTGCTCTGCGGCGGGGAGTTTCATTTTATTAATTTGTGAAAAAGTATTTGTCGGAATAAAAATAATAGCAATTAAAAGTAACATTATAAAACTAAATAATTTTTTTGCTTTCCGAAGTGATAGATGATTTTTCATTTTATTTTTTTGTTGAATTATTTTTTTCTGCAAATTTCATTGTATAACAAATGGCTTCGAGTTGTCGTACTAAGTCCCTTTTTATTGTTCGTGGAGCATAAACATAAGCATCAATTGTAATGATTTTGTTTGTGTTCTCGTTTACAAAAGTGTAACTTAAAAACGGTCCACCCATAAAGTCTCCCTCAACTCTCCAAAGGCCCCTGGTTTCAATAGCATAATTTTCTAAAAAATTTATTTCGTTTGCTACCGGAAGAATTACAACTTCCGAAACACACATATAAGAATTATTAGTAGGTCCGGGAATAAATTTCTTGGTGAAAAAATTTCTTTTTGCAATAATTTTATTCATTTCGAAAGAAGATTTATCTTTATAATCAAAGCTGTAAACCATAATTGCCTGACTTTCTTTTTTGGTTTCCCTGCGTAACCAAATAAAATCAGGATGAGATTTGGCAATATTAAAACCGCCGGGTACAGTTAATGATATTCCAAAAGTTTTTATAAGTTTATTTTCGATTTTTGAAACTGCAATTGATCGATATGCTTTGTTTATTCTTCTTCTTTCAACCCTGTTGAAAAGCTCAAGAAATGCATTTTTATCATCACCAAATTTCTTAAAAAAGGAATTAATATCAGGAGAAGTAATTTTAATTACTCTTTGTGGAATTGCCCAAAGATCTTTTTTTGTTTCAACCTGAGTTTCTTTAAATTTATTATTAATATCAACAATAAAAATATTACGATGTTTGTGATACATTTCAATAAATGCATCTTCAGGAATATTTACCATCGAAAACAATGGTTCGGGTTGTGGAAGTCCAACACACAACTGACCAAAAAAATCTTTTATTGTATCTCCAAGCTGTGAATTCCATTGTGCTTTATTATTTGTAATAATAAGCATTTCTGACGTTTTTCCTGATGAATTCGGAGCTGCCGGTTTTTCATAGTTACAAGATGGCAGTAATACAAGAATAAACGCTGCCGTTAAACACAATAAATAGATTGTTTTTTTCATAATTAAATTTTTATCAGGCGAAAGTACAAAATAATCAATACAAATTAATTTGATAATAAAACGAAAAAAACGAATTGATATTATTAATTTTGATTTTTGGAAAATTTAAAAAATATTTACTATGAAAACAATTGACACATATAATTTTAAGAATAAAAGGGCATTGATCAGAGTAGATTTTAATGTACCCTTAAATGATAAATTTGAAATAACTGATGCAACAAGAATTAATGCTGCAATTCCTACAATTAAAAAAGTACTTAAAGATGAAGGTTCAGTTATTTTGATGTCGCATCTTGGCAGACCAAAAAATGGTCAGGAAGATAAGTTTTCATTAAAACATTTGCTTAAATTTCTTTCTGAAAAACTAAGTGTTGATGTAAAATTTGCTGATGATTGCATTGGAGAAAAAGCTTTTGAATTATCAACGAATTTAAAAACAGGAGAAGTTTTGCTTTTAGATAATCTTCGTTTTTATAAAGAAGAGAAAAAGGGAGATGAAGAATTTGCTAAAAAATTAGCCGGATTAGGTGATGTTTATATTAATGATGCTTTTGGAACAGCTCATCGTGCACATGCTTCCACTGCAGTAATTGCAAAGTTTTTTCCAAATGATAAACTATTTGGATTTATCATGGAAAATGAATTAGAAAACTTAAACAAAGTATTATCCGAACCACAGAAACCTTTTACTGCAATCCTCGGCGGAGCAAAAGTTTCCGGGAAAATTGAAATAATAAATCAATTGCTCAACAAAGTTGATAATATCATTATTGGAGGCGGCATGATGTTTACTTTTATAAAAGCTTTAGGAGGAAATATTGGTAATTCATTAATTGAAGAAGAACTTTTGGACGTTGCTAAAAGTGCTATTGAAAAAGCAAAAAAACTTGGAGTAAATATCTACTTGCCAACAGATGTTATTGCCGCTGATGAGTTTCAAAATGATGCACAAATAATCTCATGTGATTCATTTGACATTCCTGAAGGATGGATGGGCTTAGATATAGGACCGGAAACATCAGATCAATTTGCTGAAGTTGTACATAATTCAAAAACCATACTTTGGAATGGGCCAATGGGTGTTTTTGAAATGCCGAACTTTGAAGAAGGAACAAAATTTATTGCAGAAGATATTGCAGAAGCAACTCAAAATGGAACGTATTCGTTGATTGGCGGAGGTGATTCTGTGGCAGCAATTAATAAATTTAATTTGTCGAAAAAAGTCAGTTATGTTTCGACAGGTGGTGGTGCAATGCTTGAATTTATCGAAGGCAAAGAACTTCCGGGAGTGAAAGCGATAATGGAGTAAAATTGGGAATATTCAAAGCGTGAAACTAAACAGTGATTAATTGTAGTAATTAGTAGTAATTGATTGTAATTATTAGTGGTTTTTTGTGAATAGTAATGAAGCAATATTATAAAGCTGTGTACAAGTTAATGAAGAAATGAATATCGAATACATATTAACAATTTTTGATTTTTTTTTTCTCAAATCATTATTCGTTAATCGATATTCGGAGTTAAATATTTAAAAAATAAGTGTTATTTAGCCAAACATAAAAATTCATACAGATAAAAAAATACTAAAATCTTAGTATTTAACCTCTAAAGATTTTCCAGCTCTTCATGAATAGGTTTTGTTATTTCCTTTAATTTATCGAGGTTTAATTTTGGAATTATTGTAGGAGCAAAAGAAGAAACTGGCACATAAAGCAATGAGTTATTTCTGCTTTTCTCTGTGATTATAGACTTATTATCATCAAAATAATTAATAATAAAAATTAGAACGCTTAAAATAAATGCAGCTTTTATTATTCCAAAAGCAGATCCTGCCAATTTGTTCAAAAAACCTAACATGATAATATCGATGAATTTTTCGAGAATCTTCCCAACCATATAAACCAAAAATACCACAACAATTAAGGTGATCATAAAAGAAATAATTGACATATATTTTGGGTTAATTTCAAAATTATTATTGAGAAAATCAGCAGCGTAAAACGAAAAATTTATACTGACATAAATACCAAGAATTAAGGCAGCAAGAGAAGTTATTTCGATTATAAATCCTTTTTTAAAACCATTGTATGCAAACCATACAAAGAAAACTGCAAAAATTATATCCAGAAAATTCATAATGTTTATTAAATTTAGTTTATAAAATACCTAAAGTAAAAGTTTCTTTATTTCAATCGTTTAGTTAATTCTGTTGCAAACACAAAGCTATTCAATTTATTATTATTTGTTTTTAATATTTCGGATTTTGTTCCCTGCCACTCAAGCTTACCTTTATATAGAAACGCAATGTTATCACCAATATTTAAAACCGAATTCATATCATGGGTATTAATAATTGTTGTGGTTTTAAATTCTTGAGTGATCTCACTAATTAGATTGTCAATAACATCAGCAGTTTTAGGATCTAAACCGGAATTTGGTTCATCACAAAAAAGATATTTTGGATTTAAAGAAATTGCTCTGGCAATGGCAACTCTTTTCATCATTCCACCACTAAGTTCTGAAGGAAGGAGATTGTTTACGTTTTCGAGGTTTACTCTTTTAAGACAGAAGTTTACTCTTTCGAGTTTTTCTTCATAAGATTGGTTTGTAAACATCGAAAGAGGAAACATAATATTTTCTTCAACATTAATAGAATCAAACAAAGCTCCTCCCTGAAACAGCATTCCAAGCTCTTTTCTTATTTCTTTTTTTTCTTTGAAAGACATTTTCGAGATATTTCTACCGTCGTATTCAACACTGCCTTCATTAACATCATATAATCCAACAAGGCATTTCATTAAAACTGTTTTGCCCGAACCACTCTGTCCAATGATTAGGTTGGTTTTACCTTTTTCGAAAGTAAGCGAAACATCATTCAGAATTTCCGTTTTCCCAAAGAATTTTGATATGTTAACTGCCTGAATCATGATAACAACATTTGGGTTAAAATTAAATTAAAAAAAATGATAAGAATACTGCTGTAAACCACAGCTTTTGTGCTAGCCGCACCAACTTCAAGTGAACCACCACTTGTATAATAGCCCATATAACCGGAAACGGAAGTAATAATAAAAGCAAATACTGCAGTTTTTATCAAAGCATAAAAAACAGTATATGTTTCGAACCAACTTCTTAAACCAATAACATAGTCGGTTGGAGTAACAATTCCGGTGATAGCACATGCAAGCCATCCTCCAAATAAACCAATTACAATACTGAAAATAATAAGCACAGGATGAATAATCATTGCTGCTGAAATTTTTGGGAGAAGCAAATAATTTGCAGGACTTACTCCCATAATTTTTAATGCATCAATTTGTTCTGAAATTCTCATTGTGCCTATCTCTGATGATATTCTGGAACCAACTTTCCCGGCAAGAATTAAGCTAATAATTGTAGGAGAAAATTCTAAAATAATAGATTGTCGTGTTGTAAATCCAACCATTGTTAATGGAATTAAAGGATTATCAATATTATATGCTGTTTGAAGTGCAACAACTGCACCCATAAAAACAGAAATAATGGCAACAATTCCGAGAGAATCTAATCCTAAATTTTTAAATTCACGCAATAATTGTTTCCTGAAGACTGATCCTTTGTCAGGTCTTTTAAAGGTCTCAGACAATAAGGTCACATATTTACCAATGCTTCGTATCATTTTTCTCTTGGTAATTTTTTGGCTAATTTAATAAATGTTTATAAATTTTTTACTTTTGTGTAAATATCTTTTTTGAACAAAATTATAAATATAAAATAACGTTATATAATTAATAAAATTTTCAATTTTCAATAAAAATATGATGATTATAACGAAAAAAAACTACTTTTTGTTTTCCATATTAGCTTTTGCATTATTAATGATCTTTTCATCTTGCTCAACTTCAAGGTATCCATATAAAAGAAGAAAATCAAAAAAATGTATTGAATGTTCGAAATGGAGTTATATTAATCCACAAAAGGAATGTGTAGTTTATGAGTTTAGAATTGTTTGACTTTATTATCAAACACTAATTTATTAGTAAGAATGGATCAAGAGAAACAGATTTTAGTAAAATATCTTCCCGAAAAAGCACTTGACACAATTATTGAATGGATCGTAAAAGAGAAAATCCATTTAAGAATTTCGAGATCTCGCACAACTAAACTAGGAGATTTCAGACCGGCAACAAAAAATTTACAACACAGAATTTCTGTAAATCATGATTTAAATAAATATTCATTTTTGATAACACTTATTCATGAGATTGCTCATTTATTGGTTTGGAATAAATACAAAAGAAAAGCTAAACCCCATGGCATTGAATGGAAAACGGAGTTTTATTATTTAATGAATAATTTTTTAGATAAGAATGTTTTTCCTGAGGATATTGAAAAAGCATTAAAAAAATATTTGAAAAACGCAAAAGCTACATGTGGTTCTGATCTTGAGCTAACAAGATGTTTGCAAAAATATGATGATAATCCCGAACAGCTTGTTTTAGAAAATATCCCACTAAATTCTGTTTTTCAAATTCCAAGTGGAAGAATTTTTAAGAAAAAAGAAAAACTTAGAAAACGATATAAATGTGTTTGTATGTCAAGCAAAAAAACATATCTTGTTAATTCTCTTATAAATGTTGTCTTGGTGAAAGAATAAAATCCTTTGAATTTTTTCAGATTATTTTCTTATTATAAATAGGTAAAGCATTATTCGAAAATACATTGTAAGTTTAATACCGATTAATTACCTTTGTCTTTTTATCAACAGAAAAAATACTCTAAAAATGAATAAAGATCGTTATTGTGTTATAATGGCGGGAGGTGTTGGCTCACGATTTTGGCCTATGAGCAAAAAAGCACAACCCAAGCAATTTCTTGATATTCTTGGTACAGGCGAAACATTACTTCAACAAACATTCAACAGGTTTAAAAAAATTTGTCCTGAAGAAAATATTTATATTGTAACTAACGAAATTTATCGGGATCTTGTAAAAGACCAGCTTCACGGTATTAATAATGACCAGATTCTTGGCGAACCCACTTTACGAAATACAGCCCCATGTATTGCTTATGCCAATTATAAAATATTAGATAAGAATCCTAATGCAAAAATAGTTGTTGCACCTTCCGATCATATAATTCTTAAAGAAGATATTTTTGTGGAAGTAATAAATTCTGCTCTTGCTGCTGTTACTGAAAACGATTGGTTACTCACCCTGGGAATAACTCCAAGTCGCCCGGATACAGGTTATGGATATATTCAATTTAATGAAACTCTTACATATAAAAACGATAAAAGAATAAGAAAAGTTAAAACCTTTACAGAGAAACCAAATCTTGAAATTGCCAAAACTTTCATCGAAAGCGGTGATTTTCTTTGGAATTCCGGAATTTTTATCTGGTCGTTGAAAAGTATTTTAAGTGCATTTGATAAATATTTACCGGAAGTAAATGATATCTTTAAAGAAGGAATATCAAAATATAATACAAGCAATGAAATTCCATTTATTGAAAAAGCATATTCTGTTTGTAAAAACATTTCTATTGATTACGGAATAATGGAAAAAGCTGATAATGTTCAAGTTTTGGCTTCTGCTTTCGGGTGGTCTGATCTTGGAACCTGGGGCTCGTTATATACTCTCATGAATAAAGATGATAATGAAAATGCTGTTATTGGTAAAAATGTAATGTTGTACAATTCAAAAAACAATGTTATAAATATGCCCAAAAATAAGCTTGCCGTTATTCAGGGACTGAAAGATTATATTGTTGTTGAAAATGAAGATATTCTTTTGATCTGTAGAAAAGAAGACGAACAAAACATTCGCCAAATTGTAAATGATGTAAAATCTGAAAAGGGAGAAAAGTTTATTTAAAAAAGCAAATAAAAAGCAAATAAATAATAACTAAACATTAAAATAAAAAAATGAAAAAATTAATAATTGTTTTTGCAGCAATATTGTTTTGTCTGCGTCCGGAAGTAAAAGCCGATGAGGGAATGTGGATACCTATGCTTGTTGAGCGTTTGAATTATACTGATATGCAAAAAATGGGACTTAATCTAACTCCTGAGGAAATATACAGTATTAATAATTCTAGTTTAAAAGATGCAATTGTGATTTTTGGTGGCGGTTGTACAGGAGAAATTATTTCTTCTGAAGGACTTCTTATTACAAATCATCATTGTGGATATGGTTCAATTCAATCGGTAAGTACAGTTGAAAACGACTTGCTTACAAATGGGTTTTGGGCTATGAGTAAAGATGAAGAAATTCCAATTGAAGGTTTGTCCGTTAAGTTTTTGATAAAAATTGAAGTTGCCACAGAACAGGTTTTGGATAGTGTTACAGCTAATATGACGGAAGAACAGAGAAGTGAAAAAATTCAACAAAACATTAAAAAAATTAAAGAAACAGCCAAAAAAGATAATGATTATCAAATTGCAGTAAGAAGTTTTTTCAACGGAAATGAATATTACACTTTTGTTTATGAAACATACAAAGATATTCGTTTTGTAGGTGCACCACCCGAAGCTATTGGAAAATTTGGCTCGGATACCGACAACTGGATGTGGCCTCGTCATACAGGCGATTTTTCAATGTTCAGAGTTTATGGTGCTCCAGATGGATCGCCCGTAGAATATGCAAAAGAGAATATACCAATTACTCCAAAACATTATCTCCCTGTTTCAACAGCAGGTGTCAAAAAAGGCGATTTTGCAATGATTTTAGGTTACCCCGGAGGAACAGATCGTTATTTAACTTCTCACGGAGTAAAACTTGCAGTTGACCAATCAAACATGACTATTGTAAATATTCGTGCTAAGAAATTGGATATCATGAAAGAATTTATGAATGCTGATAAAACTGTAAGACTTCAATATGCATCAAAATATGCAAGAATATCAAACTATTGGAAATATTTTATTGGGCAAACCAAAGGTTTAAAAAGACTTAAAGTTTATGATAAAAAAGCAGAAATTGAAAATAAATTTACTGACTGGGTAAATGCTGATCAAATAAGGAAAGATAAATATGGAGAGGCTCTTCCCGATATTGCAAAGGCTTATGAAATAATTGGTGATTACAATATTGCAAATTTGTATTTTATTGAGGCAATTTACAGAGGTCCCGAAATATTAGGCTTTTCAAGGAAATTCGGTAAACTACAAAAGGCTCTTGAAGAAAAAGAACAAAATGAAGAAAAAGTTGCCGAAATAATAGAATCATTAAAAGAATCGACCGATAAATATTTCAAAGATTATTATACTCCAATCGATAAAAAATTACTTGCCGAAATGTTTAAGATGTATCACGAAAATGTTCCTCTTGATCAACAATCTGCATTTCTTTTAGAATTATCAAATAAATATAAAGGTGATTTTTATAAATATGCTGATAAGGTTTTTAAAAAATCAATTTTTGCAAGTAAAGAAAATGTTTATGAATTTTTAGAAAATCCTAAAGCGAAAAAAATTAAAAAAGACCCGGTTACCAAAGCTGTTAAAGAATTTTTTGCAACCTATAGGAAGTTGTATAAAAAAAGCAGCGAATCACAAGATTTACTCGAAAGAGGAAATAGATTGTTTCTTGCCGGATTAATGGAAATGCAACCTAAAAAAACTTTTTATCCTGATGCAAACTTCACTATGCGTTTGACTTATGGAACTGTTCAGGATTATTATCCCGCCGATGCTATTCATTTCAATTATTTCACAACTTTAGACGGTGTTATGGAAAAGGAAGATCCATCAACATTTGAGTTTCTCGTTCCCGAAAAATTAAAAGAAATTTATAAAAATAAAGACTACGGAAAATATGGCGAAAATGGTGAAATGAAAGTTTGTTTTCTGACGGATCATGATATTACTGGTGGTAATTCAGGAAGCCCCGTTATTAACGGAAACGGTGAACTTATTGGTTTGGCTTTTGATGGAAACTGGGAAGCCATGAGTGGCGATATCGCATTTGAACCGGAATTACAAAGAACTATTAATGTTGATATTCGATATGTTTTGCTTATTATTGACAAGCTTGCCGGAGCTCAAAATTTGATTGATGAAATGACTATTGTAAGTAAAAAACCGGAACCAATAAAAGCAGAAATTCCTCTTGAGGTAGAAGTGGAAATGAGTGAAAAATAAATAGTTATAATATTTTTGAAATATTATAAAAATCAAAATTCTATGAAACGAAGAGAATTTATTATAAAAAGTATTGGTGCAGGAGCAGTTGTCGGCTCGGCTTTAACTTTCAGTAAATATTTCGATCTCCTTGGCGGGAATAATTTTCCACAAGGAGACCCTTTTGATCTTGTTGCAATAAGAGGTGGCGAAGCTTATGAGATGTTTGAAACCGGAATAAAATCTCTCGGAGGAATGAAAAATTTTGTTTCTCCCGGGCAAACTGTGGTTGTTAAACCAAACATTGGTTGGGATGCAATACCCGAAAGAGCTGCCAACACAAACCCAAAACTTATCGGACAAATTATTAAAAGTTGCCTTGAAGCCGGTGCAAAAGAAGTTTATGTTTTTGATAATACATGTGACAAATGGAATAAATGTTATAAAAATAGCGGAATAGAAAAAGCAGCCAAAGATGCAGGCGCTAAGGTAGTTCCGGGAAATATCGAAAGCAATTATCGTACTGTTGAAATACCGGGAGCAGAAAAATTAAAAAATCCCAAGGTTCATGAACTGATTTTAGATTCGGATGTATTTATTAATGTTCCGGTTCTTAAAAGTCATGGCTCTACAAAGCTGACAATTTCCATGAAAAATCTGATGGGAATTGTGTGGGATAGAAAATTTTGGCATAAAAACGATCTTAATCAGTGTATTGCCGATTTTGCCTCAAAAATTAAACCAGACCTTAATATTGTTGATGCTTCTAAAGTTATGAAACAAAATGGTCCGCGTGGTGTTTCTGTAGAAGATGTTGTTGAACTTAAATCTATGATAATTTCTACTGATATGGTTGCTGCTGATGCTGCCGCCGCGAAAATATTCGGACATGAACCTGAAGATATTGGACATATACAAATTGCACATAACATCGGAGCGGGAAATATGGATTTAACTAAATTAAATATCGACAGGATAAAAATGTAAGCTGATGAGGAAATTTGTTATTCTGAAAAAAATCAGAGTTGTAGTTTCTCTTATTTTCTTTTTCCTGACAATTGGTCTTTTTTTAGATATCAGCGGATTGTTACCGGAGAAATTTTATGATTCGGTTTTATACCTTCAGTTTTTTCCTTCTCTTATTAAATTTATCAGCATTAGCGGATTGGCTGCCGCCGGATTTATTTTTATACTTGTTTTAACCATATTTTTTGGAAGAATTTATTGTTCAACAATTTGTCCACTTGGCACGTTTCAGGATATAATTATTTTCTTTTCAAGGAAACTTAAGATCACAAAAAAGTTTACAAAGACTAAAACTTATAATTGGCTGAGGTACTCAATTCTTGCTATTACGATTCTTGCTTTCTTTTTTGGTAGTGTATTACTGATCAATTTGCTTGACCCATTCAGTAATTTTGGCAAGATATCTACAAATCTTTTCCGACCGGTTTATGTAGGTTTAAATAATTTACTTGCGTTGAGTTTACAAAAAATCAATAGCTTTTATTTATATCCTGTTCATTATCGTTCTTTTAATTTGCCTGCTTTTTTTTATTCTATTTTCTTTTTGGGAGTTATTGTTTTGATGTCTCTGAAAAAAGGACGATTATTTTGTAATACCATTTGTCCTGTCGGAGCAATACTTGGATTAGTTTCAAAGGTTTCCTTTTTTAAGATAATTATTAATAAAGACCTATGCAATTCTTGCCAGAGATGTGTTGTAAGTTGTAAAACCGGATGTATTGATATTAAAGAACAAAAAGTTAATTTTTCGGAATGTGTGGGATGCCTGGATTGTATTTCAGTTTGTCCCTCAAATGGTATAAATTTTTCTTTTTCATCACAAAGGGGAAGCAAAAAAGAGGATATAAAAAAACCGAATCTTCCTAAAAGAAAATTCATAAAAAACTCAATGATGCTAACTTTGGGTATTTCGGCTTTTCCAACAAATAAAAAAGATCTTCAAAATTTAAAACTTTCACAAATTCCTGAGCAAAAAAAACATCCTGTCACGCCACCCGGTTCAGTAAGTTTTGAACATTTCACAAAATTATGTACAGCTTGTCATCTTTGCGTAAGTGCTTGCCCGACGCAAGTTTTACAAGCATCGTTTTTGGAATATGGACTTGGAGGGATAATGCAACCGCGAATGGATTATCACAAAGAATACTGTAATTTTGAATGTACAGCTTGTGGAGAAGTTTGTCCGACAGGAGCAATATTGCCCCTTAATGTGGAAAAGAAAAAAATAACACAAATAGGCAAAGTTATATTTATAAAAGAAAATTGTATTGTTGAAACCGATGGTACTGATTGCGGTGCCTGTTCCGAGCATTGCCCTACCAAAGCAGTAACAATGAAACCCCATAAAGGATTGTTTTTGCCGGAGGTAAATACCGAAATTTGTATTGGTTGCGGTGCTTGTGAATTTGCCTGTCCTGTTGAACCCTATAAGGCAATTTATGTTGAAGGAAATCCGGTTCATAAAACAGCCCAAAAACCTGTGAGCAAAAAAATTGATGCGAATTTTGATGATGAGGAAGATTTTCCGTTTTAGGGGGTTTAGCAGATAATAATTCTATATTTATTATTTATAATTTTATATTATTAAAAAATACTTTTTCCCCAAAGTCCCTGATGTTGTCCCCTTTACTGTTTTTATAAAAACACCCATTTTCAAAAATCGTGATTAACTGTAGTTATGCTTCACGCGGCACGAAACAACAAAATAAAAAATATTCTAGAAAACAATTGTCTATATGTAACTTATTCGTTACTTTTGCAAAATGAGAGAAATACTGATTACACCAGAATGTTTAGAATTTATTGATAATCAAAATGAAAGGATATCAACTAAGTTTTATCAAATAATTGAGGTAATTGGAGAAGTTAAAATTGTTCATTCTAACTTTGTTAAAAAGTTAAAAAATACTGACTTCTACGAACTCAGAATTAAAGCAGGAAATGAAATACGTGTAATCATGTTTACAGTTGACCATTCGAATTTTGCAGAATCTAAAAAAGTTATCTGTTTAAATGGATTTCATAAAAAATCGACTAAAGATTATACGAAAGCAATTAAAAAAGCAGACAGAATATTAAAAGAATATTTATAATATAAAACAAAAAAATCATGGGACGATTAGTAAATGCTAAAGAACTTATAGACAAACGCTACGGAAAAAGAGGAACTGAATCTCGTGAAAAATTTAGAGAAGAATCATTTTCAATTTACTTTGGTGAAATTATCAAAAACCGTAGAAAAGAATTAAAACTAAGTCAAAATGACTTGGCTGAACTTATTGGGAAAAAACGACCATATATCTCACGGATTGAAAATGGAGAAGATATTCGTTTATCAAATTTTTCTCTTATTGTGAATGCACTAAATCTATCAATTCAACTGACTTCAATATAAAGCCCGAAAGCACAACAAAGGCTAAATGTAATGCAGGGTTTATCGTAAATTGAAATATTATACAAGTAATAAAATTTAGTAGTAAAATGAAAGTGAAATGCTTCAGAAACATGCAATACGCATAGCCAAACTGTTAATCTCGTAATCCTGTCTAAACTTATATAATTTATTGAGATTAGAGCAATACTATTTCTTTTTCTTCAAAACAATCCTAAAAGTAGTTCCCTGCTCCAAAGCAGAAGATCGTACATAAATTTTTCCTGAGTGATACATTTGAATAATTCTTTCTGATAAGGATAATCCAAGACCCCAGCCACGCTTCTTACTTGTAAAACCTGGGTTAAATACACTTTTAAAATGTTTTTTGGATATTCCTTTTCCTGTATCCGAAAAATCAAGAATTATCTTTTTACCTTCTTCAAAAATATTTATTTTTATTGTTCCGTTTCCACCTATTGCATCAACGGCATTTTTACATAAATTTTCAATTACCCATTCAAAAAGAAGTTTGTTTAATGGAACAAAAATTTTAGTTTCTTTTTCAGGATTAATAAAAAAATTTACTTTTTTGGATGTGCGTTTTTTAAAATATTCTATCGAGTCGTAAACAATTTTAATAATATCAATGTTCTCTAAATTTGCCGAAGAACCAATCTTTGAAAAACGTTCAGTAACATTTTCAAGCCGTTCGAGATCTTTTTCCATTTCAGGAATATTCTCATCATTTTTGTATTTAAGTTTAAGAAGTTCGACCCATGCAATAAGTGCGGATAAAGGCGTTCCCAACTGATGTGCCGTTTCTTTCGACATTCCGACCCAAACCTGATTTTGCTCTGACTTTCGGGCGATACTAAACAAAAAATATGCAATAAGAAGAAATAATCCAATAATAAAAAATTGAATAATAGGATAATATTTTATCTGCGTAAGCAAAGCAGAATCCATATAAAAAATATCAACTATTCCTTGTTCCGGAAGATCAAGTATTATTGGATCGTTTTCGTAATTCATCGTTTCCAGAATCCTTTTTACAAAAACAGAATCTTGCATTTTCAGAGAGTCAATGTTCCCGAAAGTTAAAATATTTCTGCGCGAACTATCGGTAACTATTACCGGAACACTTGCCGAATTTGTAACAACTTCGGATAAAAACGATTGTATAATATCGTCGAGAACATTGCGTAGTTCAACAAAAAGAATAGATTTTTTATAATATAAATATAGATTTTTGTTCTCAAGATAATTGATAACAATTGGAGGATAATCTAAAAACTCTTTTCTGATGTCAGGAGTAAAAAGACTGTCGTTTAGAGTTTTAAAAATGTAATTTACAGAATTAGTAATTTCTCTGTTATCATCAGTAATAATTACCGGAATAGTAGTGTTTTTTCCAATTATGTCAATAGAAAAACTAAGGTTTATCGAATTGTCTTCCTGCCCGAGAATATTATATGCACCTGCAAGTATTTCTGCCCGCCTTTTTTCTTCAGTTCTTATTTGGTCAAAAAATTCATCGGTATATTTTACAAGTTTAGCTTTTCGCTGAATAGCGTTTACCCATATTTTAACATTGTTTCTTTCGTCCTTGGCAAATTTCCTGACAAGTAAATTTGTGTACCAAAGTGAGCCGGCAACAATTAATACTGCAAGAGCAAACAGAAACAATTTCCATCGCCTTTTTTTTGTATAGATATTAAAATTTAATGACATTTTATAAAATGTTGAGAATCCAAAGATAAATAAAATTATAAGATTTTTTTGTAAACACACACCTTGACGTGTCTTAAGAGCTATTTTATGAATTATTTTATTTTGTTTGAAATATTTGTATTTTTACTGCTGCACGATTTTGCACACAATTGTATTAAAAACGAACACATTATCTTTTAAATAAAACAACATCTAAGAATAAATATTTGATAACCAATTTGTAATTAATTATGGCATGAAAATAGTTAAATAATAAAGCTTAATTAAAAAATATTTCAAAAAAACAACTAAAAACCAAACCTATGAACAAAAAACTATCATTTTTATTGGCGATAGTATTTATTACATCGTCAGCATTTTTTTGCATTGTAAAAAAAGCAAATGCACAGGAAAAAGTTAAACTTGAAAACTTTTTCAAAAACCCTGAAAAAACTGCTTATCAGATTTCACCTGACGGAAAGTATTATTCTTTTCTTGCACCATACCAGGATCGGTTAAATGTTTTTATTCAAAAAATTGGAAAAACAAAAGCTACAAGACTTACTAGCGAAACAGACCGTGATATTAGTGGATATTTCTGGGCTAATAACAAAAGAATCATGTTTTTGAAAGATACCGGTGGTGATGAAAACTTTCAATTATATGGAGTAAACACAAATGGTAAAAATTTAAAATGCCTGACTTGTTTTGATAAAGTTAGAACTCAGATAATTGATGATTTACCTGACATCCCAAATGAAATGATAATTGGTCTTAACAAAAGAAACCCTCAAGTTTTTGATGCATATCGCTTAAATATTAAAACCGGCGAAATGAAAATAATTGCTGAAAATCCGGGTAATTATCAGGGTTGGATGACTGACCATGCCGGACAACTTAGGGTTGCTTTTGCAATTGTTGATGGTGTTAAAACACAAATTTTATATCGCGAAACAGAACAAGATGAATTTAAGGCTGTTTTAACAACAAGTTTTAAAGAATCAGTAGATCTTCAATTTTTTACATTTGACAATAAAAATGTTTATGCTACTTCAAACCTCGGCAGGGATAAAACAGCAGCAGTAATTTTTGATATTGCTAATGGTAAAGAAATGGAAGTGTTGTATGAAAACACTGATTATGATGTTGACAGGCTTTCTTTTTCCAGAAAAAATAAAAAATTGTGGTCAGCATATTATACTTCTTGGAAAATGCAAAGAAAGTTCTTTGATAAAGAATTTGAGGGATTGCTTAAAAGACTTGAAAAAGAACTCGGAAACTATGAAATTGGTATAAGTGATTATTCAAAAAATGAAGATAAATTTATTATTAGAACCCATAATGATAAAACATTAGGCTCGTATTATCTTTATGATAAAACAAAGGACGTTCTTACTAAAATTCATGAAGTTAGCCCTTGGTTAAAAGAAGAAGATATGGCAAGTATGAAACCAATAAAATATACTGCTCGTGATGGAATGGAAATCAATGGATATCTGACACTTCCCAAAGGTGTTGAGCATAAGAACCTCCCTGTTGTAATTAATCCTCATGGCGGACCTTGGGCACGCGACAATTGGGGATTCAACCCGGAGATTCAGTTTCTTGCAAATCGTGGATACGCTGTTTTACAAATGAACTTTAGAGGATCAACCGGTTATGGAAAAAAATTCTGGCAAGCATCATTCAAAAAGTGGGGTCTTGATATGCAAAATGATATTACCGATGGAGTTTACTGGTTAATACAGCAAGGTGTTGCTGATCCTGACAAAATTGCTATTTATGGTGGCAGTTACGGTGGTTATGCTGTTTTGCAAGGATTGGTCGTAACACCAACACTTTATGCTGCAGGAGTGGATTATGTGGGAGTTTCGAATATGTTCTCTTTTCTGAAGACTATTCCTCCATACTGGAAACCATTACTCGACATGATGTACGAAATGGTTGGTAATCCTGAGAGTGATAGTATTCAATTTACGGCAACTTCTCCGGCCTTAAACGCAGATAAAATTATGGCTCCACTATTTGTTGCACAAGGAGCAAATGATCCAAGAGTAAATATTGATGAATCAGATCAGATTGTTAATGCACTTAAAAAAAGAGGTGTTGAAGTTGAATACATGGTAAAAGATAACGAAGGTCATGGATTTCATAACGAAGAAAACCGCTTTGACTTTTACAGGGCAATGGAAAAATTCCTTGATAAGCATTTGAAGTAAAAGTACTTGGAGTGTCTAAAGTTTAGAGTACCTAAAGTTATAAAGAATAGGCAAATTTTAAACTTTTTAGTGAAAACCCTATGAGAAATAAAGTTCTTGTAGGGTTTTTTTATGCACATGTCATGACTTTAAAACAAATATCTAATTATTATTATTTTGTTTATAATATTTGTATTTTTACGTTTTAAATTTATCATTACTATTTTTTTTGCTATTACAATATTGTCCAATTCGACAAACACATATAGAGACGCCTCTATTTAAAGTATGCCAAGTGGTAGAATAATACAATTATAATTTTAAAAAGATGAGCAAGAATGATTTTATTGAAAAACTTAGACAAGAAAATACGGATTTCCCAAATGAAAGAATGGCAAAGAATCTTGCTAACTCTTTAAATTCTTTGTCTAGTGACATATTTACTGAATATATCCGATTTGTATTTGAATTAATTCAGAATGCTGATGATGCAGAAGCATTAGAAATTAATATAAATATTCAAGATAAATATTTTATTGTTTCTCATAATGGCAAAGCTTTTGATCAAAAAGATGTTGAAGCAATTTGTAGTATAGGGGAAGGAACTAAGAACGCAGAAGAAAATAAAACTGGTTACAAAGGAATAGGCTTTAAATCTGTTTTTGGTAAATCAAAAAATGTTACAATATTTTCAAATGGGTTTCAATTTAGGTTTGATAATTCATTTAGACATCCCAAATTTCCAGAAACAAAAATGCCATGGCAAATAATTCCTGTTTGGACAAATGAAAATGAATTACCTAAATCTGCAAAATCAATTGTATCAAATGGTTACAATGTCTCTACTGTAATTGAGTTGAAAAATACCAACGGACTACAAAATGACTTGAATGAATTACTTAGCAATGGCAAGATTCTTTTGTTTTTAAGAAGAATCACTAAGATTTCAGTTTCAATAAATGGAGAGCACAATTTCACAATTGAAAAATCAATTAATAATAAAGAAAAATATTTTGATGAGGTCTCTTTGCTAAAAAACAACAAAGAAGACACACAATGGATTGTAACTACTTTTGAAAAAATACAAATTGATGCTGAAGCAAAAGCTGAATTAGGGAAAGATGATAAAACACCCGACAAACTAAAAAAAGCTGAATTCACAGAGATATCATTTGCTGCAAGAATTGAAAAAGGTAGAATTAAATCATTGAAAGGAGAGGAAAGCCTTGTTTTTACATATCTGCCCACAAAAGTTATTGACTTTGAATTTCCATTTCTTGTAAATGGAAATTTTTTAACAAATGCCAGCCGTGAAGCAATACATGAAGACAGATTTTGGAATAAATGGCTATTTGAAATAATCGGAATAAAAATATTTGATTGGCTGGAATTACTTACATCCAGTAAATACAAATTCCAAATATTACATTTACTACCAAGTAAATTTAATAGTCTTCAAAATAAATTGAAGATTTCATTTGATAATGCTTTTGAAAAATCCGGAACATCAAAAATATTTGTTCCAAATAAAAATAATAAATTAAAAAAGGCATCAGATATTCTAATTGACAAAACTGGATTATCAGGTGAAGAGTTTATTTCCACCGAATCTTTAATAGGATACATAAATAGAGAAAAAGATAAACATTTCAACAATGATGCTTTTATTCATTCAAAGATTGAGTTAAAAGGGAAACTAAAATCATTAGGTGCAACAACATTTGATATAGAAAATCTTGAGGATTTTTTTATTGATGATGTCTTTAAAGCAAATCATCAACCAGAACAAAATTATTTTTTGATAAAATATTTTTATAAAAAGTCGAATACTGAAATTTCTTCAAATTGGAATGATAAACTACACTTTATTCCATTTATCTATGCTAAAGGGAAAAGTTTGAGATCTCCTAGGGAAATTTGTTTCCCAAGTAAGGGAGACTTATCGGAATTAGAAAAAGATGTTAAAATAATACACACTAAAGTTTTTAATGATTTACAACGAGAACCTGCAATAATTGATTGGCTGAGAAATCTTGGTGTAAATGAAGTGTCTGAAATAAAATGGCTTGAAAACGAGATTTTACCAAATATTTCTAATCTTGACTATGAGAAAGACTACTTAAATATTACTAATAGCATTTACTATTTATATGAAGAAGACCTATTAAAGGATTGGCACTATTCACAACTTTGTGAATTTAAAATATTATGCAAGGACGGAATTTTTCGCCATGCAAAAGATTGTTATCTCTCAAATTATTATTTACCTGAAGTACAATTGGAAAAAATTTATAAGCGCGCTAACTATGTGGATAAAAAATATTGTATAAATGGGGGAAATAATAAGAATAAATTCAAGTCATTTTTAGTACAACTCCAAGTAGCAGAAGACATCTCTCTATACATCCATAAAGCAGACTTGTCGTGGGGTATGGCTGGCGATCTTCAGTACACAAATTTTATCGACAAAGAATATAATAATGGTACGAGTAATTGGGATTACCATAACGGAGGTGTTGTTTCTGACTCTCATGCTTTCAGAGATTTTATAGAGTTTTCAATGATGTCAAATACTAAAATATCTTATGATTTTGCTATATTATTTTGGGATTATATCTTATCAAAAAACAGTTATACTAAAATTTTATCCAATGACATACTTTTATTACATGGATATAGTAGGAATCAGGTTACTTATGTAAAAAATTATATAAATTGGTACTTTAATACACAAGCTTGTTTTCCGACAAAGCAAGATAAATTAATGAAAGCAAGTGATACTTTTATTAACACAAATGAGATTGTAAAACTTGCTGGTAAGTATCTGCCAGTTTTTGCCTGTGATACTATTCCAAATGATGAATGGTTTAACTTAATACCGTTTAAGCATGATTTGGGGTTAGAAGACTACTTGTCAATTTTGGTGAATATATCAGAGGATTTAAACAAAGATGATAAAATTAAAACCATTAATAAAAGAAGAATAGGTCTGATTTATAATAAGCTGACAGAGCTATTACAAAATCTATCTTCTAAAAAGAAAAATCAAATAACAGAATGGGCAGAAGAAAACAAACTTCTATCTTCAACGGAAGTGTTTGAAAATGCAAATGAATTAAAATGGATTAAAATATCAGGATTTTCAAATACATCAGACCGACTTAAAACAATATTTATCCCCGATAATTGCAATACAGATTCTGAATACTTTGAAGAATTACTGTCATTATTTGGGATTCAGGTTATTGATAGATTTATTCCCGAAATAAAGGATGCTGAACCGAATGCAACTTTAAAGATTCAGCTTCAAATAATACTACCCTATCTCGTTGCTTTAATTGAGAAAAAACAGTATGCTAACTACGCTGATGAATACAATAGAATTTCAAAAATTATAGATAGTACTGAGTTTTATAATTCCTCTAAAATTAACCTGTCATTCAAAAACCAAGAGGAGATAATTTCAGGGCCATCTTTATACGTATACATTGACAATAAGAAACTTTATTTTACAGGAAAATTGGAAAGTCAATTAACCCTTTATGCATTGGTGCCTGAATTAGTTAAGCTGCTAGAGATTAAACACCTAAACGAAGAACTTAAATTGTTACTTCAGTCCACAGTTGATGATATAAAAGAATGGCTAAATCAAATAGGTATTGACTACTATGCTATTCCAATAAAGGTTATTGAAAAATCAGAAAAAATATCTTCAACAAACATATCGGTTGTAAATTCTAATATAACAACACAGAATGTTGATTTAAACAAACTACTTTCTGAAAAGAATATTACTCTTGAACAATTATTGCAGTATATAGAGAATCTTGATGCTGACGAATTTGAAGAAAATATTGGTTTTTCTTCCACTAATCACCTAGCCCAGAAAGGTAAAAATGAGGAAAATAGAGTTGCAAGAGAATTAGTTTATAAAAAATTGATAAATGAAGGATATGAGTTTACAAAAGGAAGTGGAGAAAACTCCGTCATTAATGGTGTATTTAAGGATGGAATAGAATATCCTTTGGTTGTAAAAAGTTACAGAAATAGCAGTTACAAATTTAATATTCGACCTAATGAGTGGCTTCAATTAAGCAAAGAGAATTCTATGTTTTGGGTTCACAGAGGAAATGGCAAATTAGAGTATTTAAAACTCGAAGGATTATTGAGAGCTAATTCAGATTTTCATGTTCAATTTGAGACTTCAACATTCTCATTTGAAGGTCTAGCTAAATTCGCTGAAGTATTTCGTTTTGTTAAGAATGTTCATTTTCAACTTGATGCCCCAAACTTTAGTATGGCAAAAGCATTCGAAGAGTATCAATTCGATAAAAGGAAAAAAGGAAATTTGGAAACCGATAGTGATAACCAAGAATTATTACACTAATGTTTTATTCAAGAGAAGAACATATTAACTTTTTAGAGCAAGAACTGCGGACTCAAACAGAGGCTTTTAAACAGAAACTTGAAACTTCTGCATTGTTCCTTTTACAGGAAAGAGAAGAGATGTTTGTTGCACAATTCTTGAAATTTCAGGACGGTAAAATGATTCTAAAATTTTCTAACAAAAGAGGTATTCCGAGACAGGGTGAATATCTCTATTGTATCACCGTGCCAAAAGAATTAAGGAATTACAGAAATTGGAATAATAAAACTTATGGAGACTTAATTAAAGCTAAAGATAATTTTACAGATGTTGTTTGTATTTGGCAAGCTCCATCAAATGAAAAAGATTTTATTATCGCTGTTTTCAGAGGTGTTGAATTAGAATTTGCAACTCATATCCAGAATGCTGAAGGAATGATTTTAATTTTAGGCCCCCAAAAACCACCATTTGAGTATATAGCAAATCTTCAAAAGATAGTTAGCAATCAAACAAATAATGCCGTAAATAATATACTCGACCAAGATTTTCATTTTGCAGATTGGACACCTTCTTTACTTGATGGAAAATCAAATATTGTTCAATTCATTCAAACGCAACTACAATTACAAGATTCTATTATTATCCAAGGTCCACCAGGTACAGGGAAAACTCATCTTATTGCGGAATTAATTAAAAAACTCACAAATGAAAACAAATCTGTTTTAGTTACAGCTTTGACTAATCGTGCTTTGATAGAGATTGTAGAAAAACCTGCTTTAATAAATCATTTAAAAGAGCAAAGAGTTTTTAAAACCAAACTCTCAGTTGATGAAGCAAGAATACATACAGATTTAAAACAGACAAAAGAAATAAGTCCACAACCGGGAAATGTAATCTTGTCAACTTTTTATATTACAAGTGGACAAGCATCACAGATTACAAATGAACCACCATTTGATTATGTAATTGTTGATGAAGCAAGTCAGGCACTTTTGGCAATGTTTGCTGGTGCAACTTCACTTGGAAAGAAAAATATTTGGATAGGCGATACAAAACAATTGCCACCAGTAGTTTCATTAAGTGAAGATAAGGTAAATAGAAAGAATTACGGGCCATTAGTTGATGGACTCAAAGCATTATCCGACAATGCATCCTTACCGATTTTTCAACTTTCAGAATCATATCGTTTACCCGAACGAGCGGTAAAATATACAGGGATTTTTTACAAAGACACATTAAAATCAAAGGCGAAAAAAAATATTCGTTTTAGTTTTAATGATTTGTTTCAAGAAACTGGCAAATTTCTAAATTCAAATGGAGGACCGGTTCTTATTAAAACTGATTTACCAATTGGGAATTTTAAACCAGAAGCAGGTCTAAAAATTACAGCAGAAATTGTAAAACATCTTTTGACATTAAATGAGGATTTACATATATCAGTGTTATCCTATTTCGTTGAAACAACAAAAGCGTTGCAAAAACATATTTATCAAAACATTGGGTACAATAAGAATCTACTAATTGAAACTGTCTCAAGAATTCAAGGACTTACAACAGACATTTGTATTTTCTTTGTTCCAAATTCAAGTTATCACAGGTCTTTGGAAAACCGTCTTTTTAATGTTGCTTCAAGTCGGGCAAAAAGACATACAATTATAATAACTGATAAAAATGCTTTAAGTCGTTCTCAAATTGATAATGAAGTGAAACAATATTTAAAAAAACTTGATGAAGAATTTTCATTTTATATTCCTTTTGAACCAGAATCAAAAATGTTATCAGATTAAACATGAGAAGAAAAAATCTATATTATGCACAACTTGGTGAAGCTATTGCATTAGCTCAAAACAAAAGATTTGAGTATAAAAGAATCAGTCTAATACTTTTTGACAACATAGTTGAGAATTTACTTTTCTCTCAAAACTCTCAAAAGTTATGGCAAATCTTAGTGATGGGCGAAAAGAACAAAGTAAAATTTGATAAAATTGTTAATAGTTTCAATAATTTTGACAATATTGTAAAACACGCTAAGAAGTTGAAAATAATTAAAGAAAAAGAAGCACCTATTATAAATTATTGTCATAAAGCAAGAAATAAACTTTATCATAGTTTGTTTGAAGATTATAGGATTACTGATTTTTGTATATTTTTCTACTGTAGTTTTTTAGAACGTAATTTCACAAGTTTCCTTGAAATTACATGCTATTCTGATAGTGAAAATGAATCTACAAATGAAATTTTAAATAAAGAGGGAATTTCTAAATTGTCAGATATTATAAAAAAACTGGAACAAATAAATAAATTACAAAATAATGCTCCTCAAATTATTTTAAGCAATATTATTTATGATTTTATAATACAGTTCGAAGACTTCTATGAATGTGATTCTAAAGAGAGTTGGGAAGAGTTTAATAAAATAGCGAAAAATCAATACTTTTATGATTTTGAAATTAAACAAGAAAAACACAAAGGTGTTGATATCTCCGAGCTCATTCCAAAGTTTAGAAAGAATTGGTATAATATAGATTCTATAAAAATTGAAATATTAAAAGAACAAGCTTATCAACTTAAGAAACTATATATTGAGGATGCATTTAAAAAATTTGAAAATCTTTTTTCAAAGTTAAATCCTATTTACATCGGGATTATGTTATATTATAGTGAACAAGAATATTTAGCAAGTTTAAATGAAGATTAGAATGCTAGTTCAAAAAGCATAAACACTTGCAAGTCCCACAAGCCCAAACACAAGCTAAAGTTTACAAAAAATTATGCTTTTCTCAACCCGAATAAAAAACAAAAGATCTTTCGGCGAAATTATATTTCTGTAAGTAATTTTTTATTGAACGATTGCGCACACAACTATAGAAAAACCGAACAATTTTCTAATAAAAATCGAAACATAAAAAAATCGAAAGTATTTAACAATCAACATTTAACCAAACTTGGCATGAAAGTGGTAAAAATAAACAAATTATAAATTGAATTGTACATTCAAAAATTTATCTAATGATAAAATTAAATAATATTAATAAAACATATCAAACCGGATCAAATAGTCTTCATGTATTGAAAGGTATTGATCTGAAAATTCAGCAGGGAGAATTGGTGTCAATTATGGGTTCATCGGGTTCCGGAAAATCTACTCTTCTAAATCTTATTGGAATTCTCGACACTTATGAAGCAGGAGATTATTATCTTGACAACACACTAATTAAAAATTTGAGTGAAACAAAGGCTGCTAACTACCGCAATAATATGCTTGGTTTTGTTTTCCAATCTTTTAATTTGATTCCTTTCAAAAATGCCATGGAAAATGTGGCTCTTCCTCTTTATTATAAGAAAGTCAGTCGTCGTAAAAGAAATAAACTTGCCCTTGAATATTTAGATATGATGGGATTACGCGAATGGGCAGATCATACTCCAAATGAGCTTTCAGGTGGACAAAAACAACGTCTTGCAATTGCCCGTGCACTTATCTCTGAACCAAAAGTTATTCTTGCAGATGAGCCCACAGGTGCGCTTGATTCAAAAACCTCTATTGAAGTTATGAACGTTTTGAAAGATGTTAATAAAAAAGGAATGACAATGATAATTGTTACTCACGAAAGAGATATTGCCGCAATGACTGACAGAATCATTAAATTAAAAGATGGAGTTATTGAAAAAAATATTTCTAATGGTGATAGAAAAAAATGGCTTGAAGAAATGAATATTGCAACAAATTAATTCGGGAATAGATGTTTGATCTGGATAAATGGCAGGAAATTTTCCACACTATCAGGAAAAATAAGTTAAGAACTTTTCTTACGGGATTTAGTGTGGCTTGGGGTATTTTTATGCTGATGGTTTTGCTAGGATCAGGTAATGGACTCGAAAATGGAATAAAAAACGAATTTCAGGGTGATGCAGTAAACAGGATTTGGGTAACCCAGGGTCAGACTACACTTCCTCATAAAGGAATGAAACCGGGAAGAAGAATACAATTTACAAATGAAGATTATGAATCAGCAAAAAATAATATTGAAGGAATTGAATATATTTCGGGACGATTTAATATATTTCAAAATACAACAGTATCTTATAAAAATGAATATGGCTCTTACGATATCGTTTGTTGCCATCCCGATTACGGCTTTGTTGAAAACTTGGAAATAATCAATGGAAGATTCTTAAATGATCTTGATATTGAAGACTATAGAAAGTCAACAGCAATTGGCAAAATAGTGAAGGAAGCTTTATTTAAAGACGAGCCGGCCGTGGGAAAATACATTAAAGTTAGTGGTGTTCCGTTTAAAGTAGTAGGAGTTTTTTCCGATATTGGCGGCGAACGCGATGAACGAAGAGTGTATCTGCCGGTTTCATCCGCACAGGTGGTTTTTAATAATGGAAACAGGATAAATAATTTTAACATGACCACTCAGCAAGGAACTTTGGAAGAAAGTCGCCGAATGGTTGACCAGGTGAGAAACGACCTTTCTGCGCGTCATAACTTTGATCCCAAAGATCTAAGAGCTGTTAGTATTTTTAATAATGTTGAACAGTATAAACAGTTTCTTGATTTGTTTGCAGCAATCAGATTGTTTATCTGGATAATTGGAACAGGAACAATAATTGCCGGAATTGTTGGTGTAAGCAATATTATGATGATTGTAGTAAAAGAACGGACAAAAGAAATTGGTGTTCGTAAAGCTTTGGGAGCAACTCCTTTTTCAATAATTAGTTTAATACTCCAGGAGTCCGTATTAATTACTGCTTTTGCAGGATATGTAGGCTTAGTGCTTGGAGTTGGATTGATGGAGCTGATTTCGCCTATGTTCGAAAATTCAGATACATTTTTTAAAAATCCCGGTGTTGACTTAAGAGTTGCAATTAGTGCAACCATTCTTTTGGTAGTTTCGGGTGCTGTTGCCGGATTTATCCCGGCAAGAAAAGCAGCAAGTATTAAACCAATTGAAGCACTTAGAGATGAATAAATAAAGTTTGGAACTTAAAATTTAAAGTTTCAGGTTTTGAAAACCAAGAATCAAGAATCATCAAACTAATTATAAAAAAAACTAATGAATATTTTTGATATAGATAAATGGCAGGAAATTTTTACCGTACTTAAAAAAAATAAGTTACGTACATTTCTTACTGCATTTGGTGTTTTCTGGGGAATATTTATGTTGGTGATAATGCTGGGTTCGGGAAAAGGATTAGAAAATGGTGTCAAGCAAGGAATGGGAGATATGGCCACCAATAGCATGTTTATGTGGACACAAAGAACAACTGTTCCTTACAAAGGTTTACCAAGAGGGCGACATTATAATTTTAAAAATGATGATGTTGAAGCTTTAAAAACAAGTATTCCCGAAATAAAAAATATTGCTCCACGACTTCAAGGTGGCGGATTCAGAGGCGCAGATAATGTTGTGAGAGGAACCGAAACCGGAGCTTTTAATATTTTTGGTGATTATCCTGATATTTTTGAAATCGATCCTGTAAAAATATTAGAAGGAAGATTTTTAAATAATCTTGATATTAATGAAAAAAGAAAAATTGCCGTTATTGGAGACCGTGTTCGTGATGTTTTATTTAAAGCTAGTGAAAACCCCATTGGAAAATATATAAGAATACAAGGAGTTTATTTTAAAGTTGTTGGTGTTTTCCGATCAAAAAAATCAGGTCGGGATGTTGAAAGAGAATCCAATTCAATTTTTATTCCACTTACAACTTTGCAACAAACATATAACTACGGTAATGTTATTGGATGGTTTGCAATTACATCAATTGACAATGTTCCTGTTACCGATGTTGAAGAAAAAGTTATTGCATTAGTAAAAAGCCGACATAATATTGCGCCGGAAGATACAAGAGCTGTAGGTCATTTTAACGTTGAAAAAGAATTTATGAAAATGACTGGATTGTTCAAAGGTATTAACGGATTAATATGGATAGTCGGGATTGGAACTTTGTTGGCAGGAGTTATCGGGGTAAGTAATATAATGCTAATTGTTGTAAAGGAAAGAACCAAAGAAATTGGAATTATGAGAGCTATCGGAGCTACTCCGGTAAATATTATTTCACAAATAATTATTGAATCCGTTTTTCTTACAACAATTTCCGGATATGTGGGATTAGTTGTTGGTGTTGGATTAGTCGAGCTGATAGATTATTTGTTGATTACTTCAGGTGCAAATATCGAAATGTTTATGAACCCTGAAGTTAATTTTAATGTTGCTATGTCTGCCCTGGTAGTATTAATTGTTTCAGGAGCTTTTGCGGGATTAATACCTGCAAAAAGAGCAGTAAGCATCAGGCCGGTTCAGGCTCTGCATGATGAGTAAAATAAGGACTTAAAGTAAACTAATCCTTAAGACTTTCGGGAGGATGTAGCTAAAGTTAAAAAAACAGAGTAATTAAAATAATATATACATTTTAAACAAAATAGAAATGAAAACATTTTTGAAGATTTTTTTCGGAGTAATAATTATAGGAGTATTCGGCTACACGATTTATTATTTATACAATAAATCAAAGACTAAGCCCGTACTATATGATACCACGATGGCATTTGAAACAACTATTATAAAAAAGACTGTGGCTACCGGATCGGTAGATCCGAGAAAAGAAATTGAAATTAAACCACAAGTATCGGGAATTATTCAGGAACTTTATGTTGAAGCAGGTGAGATGGTTAAAAAAGGCGACCTGATAGCAAAAGTTAAAATTATTCCAAACATGGTAAATCTTAACAATGCAGAATCAAGATTAAAACGTTCGAAGATTAATTTGAAAAATGCAAGAATAAATCTCGAAAGACAAAAAGAATTATTCAATAATAAAGTAATTGCAAAAGTTCAACTTGAGGAATTTGAACTGATATATAATACTGCTATCGAAGAAAAAAATGCCTCTGAAGATAATCTTGCCTTGATAAAAGAAGGTCAAACTAAAGATTCAAAAAAACCTACAAACACAATAATTCGTTCAACAATTGATGGAATGGTGTTGGATGTTCCGGTAAAAATTGGTAATTCCGTTATCGAAAGCAACACATTTAATCCGGGAACTACAATTGCAAATGTTGCCGATATGAGTGATATGATATTTGAAGGAAATATTGATGAAACCGAAGTAGGAAAAATAAAAGAAGGTATGCCTCTTATCATGACAATTGGCGCAATCGAAAATGTAAAATTTAATGCAACTCTTGAACATATTTCTCCAAAAGGTGTTGAAGAAAATGGAGCTATACAATTCAAGATAAAAGCAAATGTAAAATTACAGGATGATGAATTTATCAGAGCGGGTTATAGTGCTAATGCAGATATTGTACTTGGAAAAGTCGAAAATGTTCTTGCAATAAAAGAAAGTTTGCTCAAATTTGAAGATGATACAACTTATGTTGAAGTTGAGGTTGCCCCACAACAATTTGAAAAACGACTTGTAGAAACCGGTCTTTCTGATGGAATAAATATTCAAATAAAATCAGGACTAACTAAAGAGGATAAAATTAAGGCCACTATTAAGCAGGCTAGCTAATATCTGGCTAAAAATCACAATCATAATTATCTTTACGAACTCTCTCAAAACCGTGAAAAACATAATTGAAACAAAAGATTTTCACGGTTTTGTTGACAAAACCGTGAAAATTATGTAAATTTACCAGATGGCAAAAACCTTAGGTATATTCAAAAAGATTCAAACTCTCAGAGAACGATATTACAAATCCTCATTAAAAAAAGAGTCTCTTCTAAAACTTATCAATGAGTCGGAAGTTTCAGACCAGATTTATAACTCAAATGCCATTGAAAATAGTACACTTACTCTTGAGGAAACAGAAAAAATATTACTACAAATAGACCTCGATAGATATATTTCAGAAAGAGAGTTATTTGAAACAAAAAATCTTGCACGTGTTGTTTTGTACATAAATAGAAAAGCAAAAGAACAAGAATTAAATATTGAAATGATATTGTTGTTGCACAAAATGCTTCTTTCAAATATCCGTGATGATGTTGCCGGACGATTTCGAAATAATACTGAATGGGTACGTGTTGCTGACTATATTGCCTCAGACCCAAAACATGTGATTGAAAAGATTGAAAACTTGCTTATTAAGTATAATTCAACAAGTGATAAAAATATAATAAAACGAATAGCACTTTTTCATTTGACTTTTGAAAGCATTCATCCTTTTGTTGATGGTAACGGACGTATCGGAAGAGTATTAAATAACTATATTTTAATACGAGAAGGTTATGTGCCAATAAATATAAAGTTTATTGATCGGAAATTATATTACAAGGCTTTTAATGAATTTGATAAAAAAGCAAAACCATTAATTATGGAGGAGATAGTTGGGAAAGCTTTAACAAATAGTTATTATAAAAGGCTGGCATATCTCGAAGAAAAGGAAATTATTACACTTTCTGATTATGCAAAAATAAATGGCATTTCTCATTCAAATCTAATCAACAAAGCAAAACGTCAAACTATTGAAGCCTTTCAGGAAAAAGGTATATGGAAAATAGGAAATTAGAATTCTTCATTTTATTTATCTTTTGATATTTCAAAAAATACTTCCTTATTCAAACTTTAAAAGCTAATTATGAAATTCTCTCAAACAGCCAAAAAAAAGCTTTTCCAAGCATTACCTTTCTTATTCATAATAATAAGTATTTTCCTGTTTTCGTCACTTTTCTTAAAAAACACAAATTTTGCTCTGTATACCCTATAAACATTAATATATGTTTTTTATTTGGGTGACCCGTTGTATATTTGCTAAGTGTTTATCCGTAGGAAAAAGAATAAATCAGGAAGTATTAGTATTTATCTTCTTAAAAAAGAAGGGCGAAAACAATTATTGATAAAATCATTTGGTTCGGGAAAAACAGAACAAGAGATTTTGCGATTAGAAGATAAAGCTCATAAAGAGATTGAGAATATAAGTAGGCAAACCCAACTTGATTTCGATTACAAACAAGACCATCAATACTTATCCTTCTTAAAAAGCAATATTAATCATATACGACCTATAGGTGCAGAATTAATTTTAAATAGGATTTTTGATGATATTGGGTTTAATAAAATTTCAGATACTCTATTTAGACATTTAATCATATCAAGAGTTATTTGCCCTAGCAGCAAATTAAAAACGATAGATTATCTTTCTCGTCATCATCACATATATTATGATGTTTCAAAAGTTTATCGTTATATGGATAAGCTAAACGATTCACATAAAGAGTTATTGCAAAAAATAAGTTACGAGCATACTCTTGGACTTTTCAACGGTAATTTATCAGTAGTTTTTTATGATGTAACAACTCTATATTTTGAGGCTTCAAAAGAAGATGATTTAAGAAAGATAGGATATAGTAAAGATGGCAAATCTCATAATCCACAAATAGTTTTAGGTTTGTTAGTTTCAAAAGGAGGCTACCCTTTAGCATTTGAAATGCACCAAGGGAACAAATATGAAGGACATACATTTATTCCTATTTTGGATAAATTTAAATCAACATTTGAATTGGATAATTTAATTGTAATTGCTGATTCTGGTTTAATGTCAAACTCAAATATTGAACAATTAAAAGAGAAGAATTACAATTTTATTATTGGTGCACGAATAAAGAATGAATCATTAGAAATAAAAAAGAATATCTTATCTTATAACTGGGGAATCAAGATAAAAGTCAAAGAAATTGATTTAGATCAACAAACACGATTAATAGTTAGTTACTCCGAGAAAAGAGCTAAAAAAGATGCTAACAATAGAGAGAAAGGTATTGAACGATTAAAGCTCAAAATTAAATCGGGCAAATTATCCAAGGCAAATATAAATAACCGAGGATATAATAAATTTCTTAAAATAGAAGGACAAGCATTGGTAAAGCTAGATTTGTCTAAAAAAGATGAAGATAAGAAATGGGATGGGCTTAAAGGATATGTGACTAACACAGATTTATCTACTTCAGAAGTAATTGAAAACTATAGGGAATTATGGCAAATTGAAAAAGCTTTTAGAATGTCTAAAACTGATCTTAAAGTAAGACCAATATATCATCGTAATTCTAAGAGAATAGAATCACACTTAATAATATCATTTTGTAGTTACAAAGTCTACAAAGAGCTTGAACGTTTACTGAAAATCAAGAATATAGATTATAGTCCTGAGAAAGCTATAGACATACTCAAATCAATATATGCAATGCAAACAATATTACCTGTTTCAAAAAAGAATGTTGAAATTATTATGGCTAAAAATTTTGAACAAAAAGAAATTCTTGATGCTTTTGATATAAAATATTAGTTTGGGTGACCCAAATGACGAAAACAGGAAAAAGCTTTTCCAAGCATTACCTTTCTTATTCATAATAATAAGTATTTTCGTACACTCAAAAATATTGTATAAATCAAAAAACAAAAATTATGTATAAAAAAATTATTTCATTATTAACTGTTGTAACATTTTTCCTGAGTTTTATCGGATGTGATTCTCTAAAAAAAGAAACTAAAGAAGAATCTTTAATACAAAAAAAAGTGGCAACCTACGAAAAAGTTAAATTGTCAGCAGACATTTCGTTATTAAGCGAAAAAGAAAAACAAATGTTACCTTACCTTTTCGAAGCAGCAAAAATTATGAATACTGTTTATTGGAAACAAACCTTAGGTGATAAGGATGCATTTTTGAAAAAAATCGAGAATGATTTTGTGAAAAAATATGCAATAATCAATTATGGTCCATGGGACAGACTTGATAACAACAAAGCTTTTGTTGATGGATATGGAGAAAAACCAAAAGGTGCAAACTTTTATCCGGCAGATATGACAGTCGAAGAATTCGAAAAATGGGTAGATGCTGATAAAGATAATCTTTATACTATTGTAAGAAGAGATGACGAAGGTAAATTAAAATCAGTTTGGTACAGCGAAGCATACAATGAAGAGTTTTCGAAAGCTGTAGAATTATTAAAAGAAGCCGCAAAATATGCTGAAGATGAAGGTTTGAAAAACTACCTGAACTTACGTGCTGATGCATTAATCACAAATGTTTATCAACCAAGCGACCTTGCATGGCTGGATATGAAAAACAATAATATTGATATAGTTATCGGACCAATAGAAAATTACGAAGATGCACTATTTGGATACAAAGCAGCTTGCGAAGCATTTATTCTTATAAAAGATAAAGAATGGAGTTCAAAGCTTTCGAAATTTGCTTCATTACTTCCTGATTTGCAAAAAGGATTACCAATCGACCCTGAATACAAAAAAGAAATACCGGGCTCAAATGCTGATCTTAATGCATATGATGTAGTATTTTACCAGGGAGATTGTAATGCCGGAAGTAAAACTATAGCAATTAACCTTCCAAACGATCCTGAAGTTCATATTATAAAAGGAACCAGAAAATTGCAGTTAAAAAATGCAATGAAAGCTAAATTTGATAAAATTTTACTTCCAATTTCTAAAGTTGTTATAAACGAAAGTCAAAGAAAACATGTAACCTTTAATGCATTTTTCACTAATACTATGTTTCATGAAGTAGCTCATGGAATGGGAATTAAAAAAACTATCGACGGAAAAACAACAGTCCGCTTAGCACTTAAAGAACAATACTCAGCAATTGAAGAAGGTAAGGCAGATATTATGGGTTTGTATCTTGTAACTCAGCTTTTTAAAATGGGTGAATTTGACGAAGGAGATTTGATGGATAATTATGTAACATTTTTTGCAAGTATCTTTCGTTCAAGTAGATTTGGTGCTGCAAGTTCTCATGGAAAAGCTAATATGATGAGATTTAATTATTTTTTAGAAAAAGAAGCTTTTACTAGAAATAATGAAGGAATTTATACAATTAACTTTGAAAAAATGCACCAAGCTGTAATAAGCTTAATGCAAAAAATTCTTATTATTCAGGGTGATGGAAATTATGATGAAGCTAAAAAATGGGTTAAAGAAAAAGGTGTTGTTATAACTCAACTGCAAAATGACCTTGATAATATAAATGAATCAAACATTCCTGTTGATATTATTTTTGAGCAAGGACCTGAAATGCTCGGTTTATAGAATTTTGTTTAACTCAAAAATTAGTAATCGATATTAGGAGTCTAAAATCCTCCAGATTTTAAAAATCTGGAGGATTTATATTTTTAAATCTTACTTATGCCAATTGAATTTGGATGCTCAGTTGAATTGTGTCTAATTTAACTGCAAAATTTCCGAAGTGTTCGCCGTTCGCTACCGAACAATTTTTGTTTGAAACCGAACAAATTTCCAGAAATAATTTTTAAGCATACTTCTTAATTGTGTGATTTTAAGTCATATATTTTTATGGCACGATTTTAGAAAATTAATATATATGGTTAAATATATTTCAGCGAAGTTCTTTTCTGTTTATTTTGTTGGTTGAAATAGGAAAAGTTCAATAGCGTAATTTAATTTGCAAAATCCTGAAAGCATAACAAATTTATGATTTTCGGGATTTTGTTTCTTATTTTTGTAAACAAATTAATTATTAATAGACCAAAAACAGAGGTCATAAAACAAAATTGAAATGAAAAAACTTTTATTTGTATTGATAACATTTTTTGTTATTGGAATTAATTCTTATGGTTTTAATCCGCCTGATGAAGGGATGTGGTTGCCAATGTTTGTTGAGCGACTGAACTATACTGACATGGAGAAAATGGGCTTGCAACTTACTGCTGAAGAAATTTACAGCATAAACAACTCAAGTCTTAAAGATGCTATTGTTGGTTTATCCGGTGGAGGTGCACAAGGATTTTTCTGTACAGGAGAAATCGTTTCCGACCAAGGACTTTTATTCACCAATCACCATTGTGGTTTTAGTTATATTCAAAAACATAGTACTGTAGAACATGATTATCTAACCAATGGTTTTTGGGCTGAAACCCTTGATGAAGAATTGCCAAATAAAAATATGTCAGCTTCATTTCTTATCAGAATGGAAAATCTTACCGACAGTATTATGCCCTTTTTATCAGATACAATGTCAGAAGCTGATAGATCTGAAATAGTTGGAAAACTTAAAGGTAAATATGAAAAAATTGCTTCGGAAGATGGAAAATACAATGCAGTTGTAAAAAGCTTTTTTACCGGAAATGAATATTATATGTTTGTTTACTGTACTTATGATGATGTTCGTTTTGTAGGAGCTCCTCCTTCATCTGTTGGAAAATACGGTGGAGATACCGACAACTGGATGTGGCCACGTCATACAGGTGATTTTTCAATTTTCAGAGTTTATTCTGCACCGGATGGCTCATCTGCAAAATATTCAAAAGAAAATATTCCCTTAAAACCAAAACACCATTTACCTGTTTCTATTGCCGGTTTTGAAAAAGATGACTTTGCCATGATTTGGGGATATCCTGGTGGAACAGAAAGATTTCTTACTTCTTCGGGAATTGAGTTTAAACTGAATAATTTTTATCCTTTCCTTATTGATGTTTTTGGAACTCAACTTGAAATTTGGAAAGAAGATATGAATGTTAGTAAAAAAGTTAAAATTCAATATGCTTCAAAATATGCCGGAATTGCTAATGCATGGAAATTATTTATCGGACAGTCAAGAGGTTTAAAGAAACTTAAAGTTTTTGATAAAAAAACAGTTATTGAAAACAATTTTACAAAATGGGTTGATGCTGATACTGACAGAAAAGCTAAATATGGAAATGCCCTGAATGATATTAACGAAGGATACAAACAAATGGCTGAGAATTTCAAACCATTGATATATACAAATTTTGCCATTAATGGCAGCGAAATTTTATCTTATACTCGTAAATTTAATGGTTTATTAGGTCTTCTGGAAGATAAAAAAGAAAATGAAGAAGCAGTAAATAAAGCTATTGAAAAATTAAAAGCAGGCACAGAAGGACATTTTAAAAATTATAATGAACCAACTGACATGAAAGTAATGGCTGCAATGCTTGAACTTTATTGTAAAAATACTTCTGTTGAAATGCAACCGGAATACCTCAAAAAAATGATTGCAAAATTTAAAGGTAATTATATAGATTTAGCTAAGTATGTTTTTGAAAAATCAGTTCTTTCTAACACGACTGTTGTTAACGAATTTCTTGATAATCCAAAATATAAGAAGCTTAAAAAAGACCCGGCAATGATTTTATCAAAAGAATTATTTGCTACTTTAATGCAGTTTGGTGGAAGATATGGTGCAAGTCAAACTCAGGTTTCCTTAGGTAATCGATTGTTTGTTGCCGGTTTAAGAGAAATGAATCCGGACAAAGTTTATTATCCTGATGCAAATTCAACAATGCGCTTGTCTTATGGTTCGATCCAAGATTATTATCCTGCTGATGCTGTTCATTATGATTACGTTACAACTATTGATGGTGTGATGGAAAAAGAAGATCCTGAAAACGATGAATTCATAGTTGAGAAAAAACTCAAAGAACTTTATCAAAAGAAAGATTATGGTCCATATGCCAAAGATGGAAAATTGGTAACTTGCTTCCTTACTACAAACGATATTACAGGTGGAAATTCAGGAAGCCCTGTTATTAACGCTAATGGCGAATTAATCGGACTTGCTTTTGATGGAAACTGGGAAGCTATGAGTGGGGATATTGCTTTTGAGCCAGAACTTCAAAGGACTATATGTGTTGATATTAGATATGTGCTTTTTATTATCGACAAATATGCCGGAGCTCAAAATCTTATTAATGAGCTAACTATTGTTAAAGAAAAACACTCGAAATTAAAAGCAGAAGAAACAAAAACAGAAGAAATAAAAGTTGAAACTTCTGAACTTGTTGAAGTAGAATAATATTATTTTTTTTCATAATCTCTTTTGAGGTCATTTAGAAATATTTATAATCTTTCTAAATGACCTTTTTTTTTGGAAAAAATGAATATAGTTTCTATTTTTGTTTGCATTAGTAACTAAAATTAGACAAAAACTAAAATATTATGAAAAAATTTTTAAGCTTATTTATTGTGCTAATGATTAGCATAACTCTTTTCAGTCAAACATATCTTTCTGAAGATTTTAGTAGTGGACAAGTTCCTCCTGACGGTTGGATTGCATTACCAATGGGATCAGGTTGGTCTTCCGGTAATACAGCAAATGCAGGCGGATCATCTCCTGAAGCCCGTTTCGAAGGATTTAATTCTACTAGTACTGCAAGATTAATCTCCCCAGTTATTGACCTTAGCTCTGTTGATACAGTAATTTTACTTTTTAAACATTATTACGATGATAATTCTGGCTCTGGTCCTGCTGTTGGTGTTGCAACAAAAGGCGTTACAGGATGGCAATCTGTTTGGGAAATCTCTCCAAACTCAAATCAGGGGCCTGAAGAAATTCAAATAATTATTGCCGATGAAAATGTAGGTACTAATCAATTTAGATTTTGTTTTTATGTTACCGGAGATTTAGGAAATATTAATAATTGGTATATTGATGATGTTGTATTGTTTAATCCACCAAATCTTGATGGTCAAATGTCAAATATAATGATTCCGAGTCCTGTTTCCGGTCCGGAAGAGGTTATAGGAGTAGTAAAAAATTTAGGAGCAACTACTATTAACGAAGTAAGTGTTTCCTGGCAATCTTATGCTGGAATGGTATATGATTCTACTTTTACAGGACTGTCTTTAGAGCTTCTTGATGGATTTGAGTTCAATTTTGGCCAAATGTGGGTATCTCCTTTCGGATCTCATGATGTTACAATGTGGATTAATAGTGTAAATGGAATATCAGATGATAATCAAGAGAATGATACATTAACAAAAACCATTGAACGAATAGCGTATTCGATACCACAAAAACCCTGTTTTGAAGAATTCACAAGTTCAACTTGTGGACCATGTACCAGTTTTAATAATTCCTTTGTACCATGGTGTCAAACTCACGAAGATGAAATTACACTGGTAAAATATCAAATGAACTGGCCTGGTTCAGGCGATATATATTATACTGCCGAAGGTGGTGTTAGAAAAAACTATTATGGGGTTTCTTATGTGCCCGACTTATACTGTAACGGCTCGCAAGTAGCTACAAATACATCAGCAGTACAATCAGCATTTAACAATGCAAGTGAGTTAACATCAAATATTCTTATTGCATCATCTTTTGAGATAAACGGAACTAATATTGATATATCAACTAATATTTTACCTTTTCAAACTTACGGAACCAAAAGAATTTTTACTATTGTTTTAGAAAAGATTACAACAGGTAATGTTGGTTCTAATGGCGAAACCGAATTCCATCACGTAATGATGAAAATGTTTCCTGATGCCGGTGGTGCCAGTGTGAATCTTGAAAATGAAAATCCGATTGAATTAACTTATAATTATGACCTTTCCTCAACAAATGTTGAAGAATATGATGATCTTCTGGTAGCTGTAATAATTCAGGATTATTCATCTAAAGAAATGTTGCAAACTGATTATGGTTTTGATGGAATCATATATTCTTCAGAGGCAAGATTAAGTGAAATTACTCTTGACGGAGTACCACTTGAAGGTTTTGATCCCGATATTTATCAATACGATGTAATACTTCCATTGGGAGTTATTGTTGAACCTGTTATCCAGGTTGAAACTATGGATGATAATGCACTAACTATTATAAATCAGGCGTTTCAATTACCGGGAACTGCAAATATCATTGTGTATGCCGAGGATTTAATTACAACTAAAACCTATTTGATCAATTATACAGGCTTTGCCGGAACGGAACAACAACCAATACCTCTTATTAATTTATTTCCAAATCCTGTTAAAGACCAACTTTATATTACAGGTATTAAAAATGCACAACTTGCAATTTATACTGTTGAAGGTAAATTGATGCTAAGACAAGATAATTATTCAGGAAATGCTGTGGATATTTCTAATCGCTACGGGGTTAGTTCCCCGCCGCTCTGCGGCGAATTCATAAACTTATTCCTTAGCGATACCCCGCTGCTCTGCGGCGGGGTAGTTCATTCTAACTCGTGGAGTTTACATCCTGAATGTATTAACAGAAGATTTTGTAATTGTCAGGAAAAAGTTTATCATTCTGTAAACAAGATTATTTCTTATATGAATTAAAAAAGTTGAGATACGCTTATGTGTGTCTCAACTTTTTTTGTTTATTAAAGCTTCTGTAATATTCCAAAAACTTTTCGCAACATTCCAAGTTTTCTTTTATAAGGAGGATAACGCAATGGCAAGTCGAACCATGTAGCTTTTTTAAGTACGCTTTTTTCGTGAGTAAAACATTTGAAACTATATTTGCCATGATAATTTCCAATTCCGCTGTTTCCAACTCCACCGAAAGGCAGATTAAGATTTACAAAATGCGAAACTGTTTCGTTTACACAAAAACCACCCGAAGATGTATTTTCAATAAGCTGTTTAACTTGCTTTTTATTATGACTGAAAATATACATCGCCAGTGGTTTAGGATGTTTATTTATTTCGTTGATAACATCTTCAAAATTATTAAAAGTAAGCAAAGGCAATATCGGTCCGAAAATTTCATCTTCCATAACTTTATCTTCCCAGCTTACATTTGTCAAAACACTTGGAGCAATGTACAGCTCATCTTTGCTGGTTTCTCCTCCAATAATTAATTTATCCGGGTTTATCATCTCTGACAAACGATTAAAATTTCTTTCATTAATAATCCGTGGAAAGTCTTCTGATCTTTTCGGATCATCACCATAAAGATTTTTTATTGCTTGTTTAAGGTGTTCAATAAACTGCTTTTTTACATTTTCATGAATATAAATATAGTCGGGAGCAATACAAGTTTGTCCTGCATTAATAAATTTTCCCCAGGCAATTCTTTTTGCAGTTAGTTTAAGTTTTGCAGTTTCGTCAACAATACACGGGCTTTTTCCTCCTAATTCAAGAGTTACGGGAATAAGATTTTTTGCAGCTGCCTGATTAACTATTCTTCCAACAGAAACACTTCCGGTAAAAAATATTTTATCAAATTTCTGTTTAAGTAATAAAGTTGTTTCTTCTACACCACCCTCAACAACAGAAATATATTCTTTTTTAAAGTTGCCCGAAATAATTTCATTCATCAACTTACTTGTGTTTGGAGTTAATTCTGAGGGTTTAATAACAATTGTATTTCCACAGCTAATAGCTCCAATCATTGGACCAATCAATAACTGAAAAGGATAATTCCATGGAGAAATAATTAGACAAACACCATAAGGATCGAAATGAATACTATCGCTGCTTGGAAAATTTGCAAGGCTTGCTCTTATATGTTTTGGTCTTGCCCATTTTTTAAGATGTTTGATTGTATGAGAAATATCAAGTAAAACCATTCCAATTTCTGTGGCAAAACTTTCAAATTCACATTTTTTGAAATCAGCAAAAAGTGCCCCGGAAATAGCTTTTTCATTTTCTTTAATCAGCTCTTTTAATATTTTTAATTGTCTGATTCTGAAAGAAACAGGTCTTGTAACTCCTGTATTAAAATATTCGCTTTGTTTTTGGATTATTTCTTCTATTGATGATTTTATTTTCATTTTATGAGAGTAGATGATTTTATAAATTTTTACAAAAATACTCCAAATTACCAAACTTAAGGCATCTCCATCTTAAGTCACTTTAAATGCTCCTATCCATAAATTAAATGTAATTTTGAAAAACAAACAATGGCAGGTATTTATATTCATATTCCTTTTTGCAAAAAGAAATGCAATTATTGCAATTTCTTCTCTGTGGCTTCTTTAAAGAATAAAAATGCTTTTTTGGAGTCTTTGAAAATTGAAATTGAAACACAAAAAGATTATTTAAAAAACGATAAAATAAATACAATTTATTTTGGAGGAGGAACACCTTCTTTGTTGTCGGTTTCAGAAATCTCAGTAATTATTGAGCAGCTACATAAGTTTTACAACATCAGTAATAATCCTGAAATTACTCTCGAAAGCAATCCTGATGATTTGAGTAAACAAAAAATAAACGAGCTAAAACAAACTCCTGTTAATCGTCTTAGCGTTGGAATACAATCTTTTTTTCAAGAAGATTTAAATTATTTAGACAGAACTCATGATACAGCCCAAGCCGAAAATGCCTTAAAATATTTGCAAGATTCAGGCTTTGATAATTTAACTATTGATCTTATTTATGGAATTCCTACTTCAACAAATAAAATGTGGGAACAAAACCTTGAAAAGTTTTTTTCTTTCCGTATTCCACATCTCTCTGCATACTCGCTTACTGTTGAACAAAAAACCATTCTTTATCATCAGATAAAAAAGCAAAAACTTCGTCAACCCGAAGAAAACAAAAGTATTGAACAGTATAAAATTCTACTTGACAGAAGCAAGAAATATAATTTCATCAATTACGAAATTTCAAATTTTGCTAAAGAAGGATACTTCTCAAAACATAACAGCAATTACTGGCTTGGCAAGAATTATTTGGGGCTGGGTCCTTCGGCTCATTCTTTTAATGGCATTTCACGACAGTGGAATATTTCGAATATCACAAAATATATAGACTTAATAAACAACAATAATAATATTTTTGAAAAGGAAATTCTTGCAAAAGACCAACAATACAACGAATACGTTTTAACAGCTTTACGAACAATTTGGGGCTGCGATTCTGATTATATCAAAAACAAATTCGGACAAAATTATTATGAGTTTTTTATTAAATCATCAGAAAA
>Ga0307991_1000087_pt1 | contig 69851 bp, 67 predicted proteins | sample EllFjometagen131_FD_203146 | JGI IMG/M metagenome (GOLD analysis project Ga0307991, IMG submission 203146) | Marine microbial communities from Ellis Fjord, Antarctic Ocean - #131 | ecosystem: Environmental > Aquatic > Marine > Unclassified | place: Southern Ocean | collected 2014-10-08
GAGCGGTAAAGATTGCCGGACGGGAGTGTAAAAAAGCAAACAGAATAAGCGTTACCAGTATAAATCCGATAATACCGTTGGCACTTAAAACATTCAATCTTCTTTTAATATAATAAGACATGTCATCGTAGGTATTCATGCTTACTTCTTTAGGCAATTTTCGTTTAAAAGACTCCAACACCTTATATGTATGATCCACAACATTTATAGCATCGCCTTTTTCTTTTTTGTACACACAAAGCAGGACCGCTTTTTCGCCAAAATTTTTATTTATCTGGGTTTGTTCCTTAAACGTATGCCTTACAAAAGCAATGTCTGAGACCCTCAACCAATTTCCCGCGTCATTGGCCCGAATAATTACATCACCTATTTCTTCTTTTGTCGTAAATTCTCCTGTTGTCTTAATCACAAAGTCTTCGCTAGGTGTTTTTAAAGTCCCGGCAGGTATTGTTACATTGCGGTCTTTTAAGGCAGCCATTATTTCTTCTATTGTTACATGCATTTGCATCATTTTTGCTAAGTCAGGCTCAACCCAAAATTCCTGGTCCCGATACCCTTGGCGCAGGACCTTGGCAACTCCATCGACCTCTTCAAGTTCATCCCTGAGATTATCAGCAAGTGCCTGCAGTTTAAATTCATTGACCTTCCCGCTTAAGCCGATGTTGATAACCGGAAAAATTTTACTATTCATTTCAAGCACAATAGGGCGGTCTTCTATATCATGCGGTAGATCTGAAACTCTATCCACTGCCTTTTGGATATCATTGACTATTTTTCTGCGTCCATTTTCATCAACATCCGCATTCATTTCCAGAGAGATCGTGGAGAGCCCCTCGCGGGAAACGGAAAGCATCTCTTCTATATCATCAACCTCGCGCAGTTCAGTCTCAAGCAGGGTCGTTACCAGCTTTTCCACATCTTCTGCCGGAGCCCCCGGATATATTGTCTGCACAGACACCTGATCAAAATCAATTACCGGAAAGGCCTCTCTGTTTAATGTGTACATAGAGATTACTCCGATTATAATAACCAGAACAGATATAAGATTAATAAATAATGAATTTTTGACCGAAAATTCCGCAATTTTCATAAGATTATTTCCTTTATATAAAGACGACTACTATAATTCCCCTTTAAAATGATCCTCAAGCAAGGAATTTTCCACCTGCTTCAATGCTACAGATGCCTGTTCATATTCGAAGAGACTTTTAGCTAAAGTCAGCTGCGCATTGAGCATATCCTCCTGATAACGAATTAATGTATCACTGTTGGAACGGCCTGAGGCAAAACGCTTTTCTTCAAAATCAAGCTTATGTTCCTGCAGTTTAGCTATCTGCTGATTAAATTTTATGCTTTCCGTTCTGTTATTAAGAACGTCAACGGCATTGATAATTTCCACCAGTATTTTATGTTCTATTTTCTTGAAGTCCACGAGCGCTTTTGTCTTTTCAAGTCTTGCTTTTTCCCTCTGACTTTTTGCGGCCCTGTTTTCAAGCGACATACTCACACTAAGACCTAAGAATAGTTCCGGATTATTTTCATCCGTTACATTATTCCATGCCCTTGTCTGCTTAAGCTCCAGACCATTATCCGCAAGCGATACCTCAAGGGCTATCTTCGGCCATATACTATTGTTTTTCATGCTTAGATTGATTCCCTTGGCCTGCAAGCTGTTTTTAGCCTGTAAATAGTCTCTATTGTTCTCCGCGACTTGTTTCATTCGCTCTTGCGCAGTAATTTTCATGTCTTTAATTACAAAAATATCCCGCGGGATAATCTGCATATTCAAATCCTCCTCATGCAGATCAAGCAATAGGATATTGTTGGCAATACGCAAGCGGTGCATGAATGTTGCCACATTGTTTTTTCTGTTTAAGACATTCGCCTGTGCCGCAAATAATTCAGCTTTCTCGATCATTCCTAAATCAGCTTGCTTTATAGACTGCTCATAAAAATCCTCTGCCATGGCAAGCATTTGTCGCCCGATTTTCAATTGGCGATAGGCAAGCACCAGAGTCCAGTAATTAATCTGTGCCTGCGCAAGTGACCCTTCGATCCGGTCTAATGCCGAATAATCACTACTTGCAATATCCAGTTTGGTTATTTTTATGCGTCCACGATCAAGCAGCCCAAAAAAATTATTTCCTATAGGCTGATGCAGGGAGAATTTAACACTGGCTTCATGCGTTGGATTAAGCGTTGTAAAGGCAGAGTTATTGGATGTACGCATATCACCGATGTCTACTGACAGAGTTGTTCCTGTGGGAAGCCTTTTGGACAATCCTAATTGATATTCATTAAGCATCGTTTTTGTGCCGGCAAATGTGCTTCCTGTTTTACTCTGGTCATTTAAGTAAACAGCCTGGGCATTTAGCATTGTATCAAAAACTGACTCTGTGTCTTTACCCCGGGTTCTTTCAATATACGCATTATATCGTGCCATTTGAATATCCAAATTATTCTCAAGCACAAGATTGCTAAACCCCTGCAAAGACAAGGAAGCCACATTAAGCGCTGCCTGTTGCCCCATTGTCTCTTCTGCGCTCGATTGTACATTAACCCCTAATAGGCAAATGCAAACAATAATTACCCCCATAAGACCCTTATTAGTTTTTCCCACTTTTATTTATCCTTTTTTTTGCAGGCAACTTCATCCATTTTTCTGAGAATGCGCAGATAATCCCGTCGGTCCTTTTCGCTAAGACTAGCAAATACTTCTATCAGCGCCTGTTTTCTCTGCTCTTGAAACTTTTTGACGATTCTTTTTCCTTTAGGCATAATGGTAATGCTTATAATCCGCCTATCCTTTATCCCTGGTATACGTTCGACAAGACCCAGCGCATAGAGCTTATCAACCATGCGGGTTATTGCCGGCAGGCTAACGCGCAGTTCCCCTGCCAAGTCGCTCATCTTCTGCGCTCCGTTGTCGCAAATAATCTCAAGGACAAAGAATTGCGCCGGGTTTATCTGCTGACTAATAATAGCATGCGCCCGGTTCAAATGAAACCACCTTATTATTCTAGGCAGTAATTTCGCGATTTCCTCGGCAAAGCCGTTAACATCTTTTGTCTTCATCCACTTAACCTTGTTAATCATTAACTAAGTTAATTATTGCACATGTTAAATATATATGGTTTATAGTTATTTGTCAAACTGTTTTACCTAGAAAGCAGTCAATGTAATAATTGCTTGATTTTTCCCCGCAGACGCTTATAATAAAAACATGACCCGAAAGATACATTTATCCTCAGGATTCACGTTAATTGAGCTGATGATTGTTACGATTGTCATCGCTATTTTACTTGGCATTTCCATCCCCCTGTACCTTGTGCAGGCAGAACGAGCCATGGGCGCAAAGGCCATGGAAAATCTACAGGGCATTTTTAATGCCGAGATAATCTATATGGCAGAAAACGAGACGTTTACAGCAGACCGCGTAGAGCTGGAAACCTATTCTCCTATCGGCCCAAATGATACAGACTGGAGTTACAACATTGGTACAGCAACACAGACAAAATTTACAGCTACTGCAACAAGAATCAGTCCTAACGGCCTTTACAACGACAACACTATCAGCATCGACCAGGATTCAACAATCAGCCCCCTAACTTACCCTTAAAACATATAATCAACGCACTATCTGCTTTATCCCGCTAAGCAAGCATCATATATTTGCTGTGTTTGTTTAAGCATATTATCTGTACGAAAAACCTGACGCTCAAAAAATGCTCTGGCCCTTGTGCCCATAAGTTCAGCTTTATCTGGATTCTTGAGCAAAAAATCAACTTTGCTGCTCATAGCAATAACATCTCGCGGCTGAATAAGATAACCGTTAACGCCTTCTTGAATCATCTCCTTTACCCCGTCGCAGGCATAGGCAATGACTGGCCTGGAAAATGCCATAGCCTCTAAAAGCGCAATCGGCATCCCCTCCCACAAAGAGGTTAAAACTATAATATCAATTATACCCAGGCAGGCTTCTATATCCTGACGCCAGCCGCAAAGCTTGATCCGGCTTTGTAAATTTTCTTTCACTATTAATGACTGCATTTGATCATGCAGTATGCCATCCCCAATACTGAGAAAAACAACCTCCGGATATTTCATGCAGACATTACGGGCCAGACGGACAAAGTCCAGGGGATTTTTTTGCGGCTTCAGACAGGCGATCATACCTATGCATACTTTGCCCTCATCAATGCCCAGCTCTTGCTTAAGCCTTACTTGTTGTTCAGCCTTTATATTAACATTTACTTTTATGCCGTAGTGTATGAGATGGTATTGTTGCACCTGGCCAATTTTATACTGCAATCCCTTGCGGATATCACTCTTCGAGACAGCGATAAACGCCGTGGTTATTGTCGCGGTTAGTCTCTCCAGTAATATATATATCCACTTTAAAGGCATGCGCAGATAATCATTAAAACTCCAGCCATGTATTGTGTGAATAATTGCCTTGACCCCGGCAATCCTGCCTGCCCATCGCCCGATAATACCTGCCTTTGAGCTATGGGTATGAACAATCTGAATATTATGTTTCTTTATATATTGTATTATAAAAAAGAGACTTTTCAGATCATTGACCGGGCTTATGCGACGCTTAAGTGTCGACAAAAGACAGAGGTGAACATTGCCTAAAGATTGCGCATCCCCGAGCAATAAACCCTGCGGCGCGCTGATAAGATGCGTCTCATATTTTGAGCTATCCAAACCCTTTGTTAAAGAAAGGACATGCTTCTGCGCCCCTCCCAGTTCAAGGTTTGTGATTATTTGTAAAATGTTTATTTTTTTTATTTTTTCCATAATTACCTTTATTGCCTGCTATTATAGCAAACAATCCAGCAAAGACAAATAAATACTATCTGCCCCCCCTCATTTTTTGCTTATACATTATGTCTAAGACAATCCTCAGCAGGCAGATAATCACAATAGAACGCTTAACCCCTTACAGCTAAAACAGTTGCTTTTGTTGGCAAAAACAGGTATACTTATAGATAAGTAATAATATACTGTTTTTCTCATTGTTATTATTTTAAATATTAAGGGGGTGCGCTTATGCGTAAAAATAATGCTTTTAGTCTTATAGAGCTAATGATTGTTATTTTGATCATCGGAATTCTGGTAGCTATTGCCATGCCCAATTATTCACGATCGCTGGAGCGCGCCAAATGCTCACAGGCAATGCATATACTTAAAGATATGCGCTCAGCCGGATTTACCTATTTCGCAAACAATGCAATCTTTCCAGTCTTGGAAACTGACCTTGAAGATGAAGTAGGTGCAAATTTTTATGCTGATGACAGTAACCCTGATTGGACCTTTTCTATCACTACCGGCACTGCCACAGCCTTTGTTGTGCAGGCAGCCCGCCAAGGAGGCCCGCATTCAGGGCAGCCAATTACTATTACTGATAACCCCACTTCAAGCGAACTTTGGAGCGGGGCATATCCCAGAGATAATCCTTGAAACTGGTAAATGGAGCATTTAGATGAAAAAGCATATTAAAAAAAATAAAGCAGGGAGTTTTGCTCTGATAGAGATAATAATAGCTGTTCTTATAATCAGCATTCTAGTTGTCCTTGCCCTTCCAAACTACGTGCGTTCTGTAGAACGCGCAAAATGTGCTCAGGCAATACATATATTAAAATCAATGCGCAGTGCAGCATTGTCTTATTTTAATGAGCTCGATCATACCACAATGACACAAAATACTTTCACTGGCTTGACCAGAAGTAATCTTGAACTACAAACAGGGGGAAATTTTTTTTCCAGTGATGTCGCGGCCAACGTAAACACTAATCTCAACCAGGACTGGTATTTCAAAATTACTACCCATACCGCAACCCGACTCCAACTCCAGGCAACTAGACGTGGCGGTCCGCATACAGTTGTCGTAGCAGGTTCAAAACATGATATTATAACTTTAACAGACGATGTTTCAACTAATACGCATGAGCAATGGAGCGATCCTACTGCTAACGGAAACTACCCCTGGGATAATCCCGGGGATTGGTGATTACAAGTTGTGTCATACTGAAAGAAAAAAAATTATGCGTAAATCCCGCGGCTTTAGTTTTATTGAATTGATGGTAGTATCTGTAGTGATCGGTATACTGCTATCCATAGCTATGCCGAATTATGTGCGCTCTGTTGAACGCGTGCGATGTTCTTTTGCAATGAGTACGCTCAAATCTATACGCAATGCCGCTATCTTATATGGTAGAAAAAACCAAACTTTCGCCACAATGACCTTGCTTTCGCTGGAAACTCTTGCTGGGTCACCGTTTGCTTCTGGCAATACTCGTACTGATTGGAGGTTTTTAATACACACCAAGACTGCAAATGATTTCAGCCTAAGAGCAAACCGATTAAAAGGGCCTCACAGTGGAAAACGTTTGGAATTAAACGCTGAGGGTAGCTTTGCACCCAGCACATATCACTATCTAGATCCAGGAGGCTTTTAAGGCTTGCTCTATATCAAGTCTTTCGACAAGGCTTAGGGAGAAATCCTTGATTTTAAGATAACAATCGGGTATAATTATTATATTAGGGTCTTGAATAATACATACATCGTTTAAAATTGATAAAGAAAGGAGAAATATTGCATGAGACGCAATAAAGGATTTAGTCTTATTGAATTAGGGTCTTGAATAATACATACATCGTTTAAAATTGATAAAGAAAGGAGAAATATTGCATGAGACACAATAAAGGATTTAGTCTTATTGAATTAATGATGGTCGTTATTATTATAAGCGTTTTAGTCACTATCGCTCTACCTAATTATGCGCGTTCTGTAGAAAGAGCAAAATGCGCCCAGGCAATGGGCACGATCAAATCTTTGCGCAATGCCCTAGGCTCCTGGTATACAGCACATGGTGAATATACTGGTGCTGACGCAACTACATTAGGCAATGAAGTATATGCTACATTTCAAGATAATGATGACTGGGAATACGCCATAGCTGTAAGTGCTGCAACTTATGAGATCACGGCAACAAGACAGCGCGGACCACATTCAGAATCTCCAAACCTTGTAGTGGACGAAATGGGAAATTTTGACACCATCGACAGCAACTATCCATATACGAATCCAGGTAATTGGTAAGAATACTCCGTTTGTCAGCTATACTATAATAGATTATTTTGATTTTATAAGTTTATAATAAATAACACGTTTTCTTTGCTTATTGAAGCATGTAGAGTTAATGACGACGAGTACTGGGTGAAGAATTGCAATGAATTATTCGCTCAGTACTCATCATTAGGAATCTCCTGATAAGCCGTAAACCATCCCTTGTTTAAAAATTTTTTTTTACAATAATCAGCTTGCCATTTTTGTTCCAATCCCTTATAATAAGTGACTGTTATGCAGTACAGTTCTGCACAGAAAACCGCGGAAAAAATACATCCTGTTAGAATGGATCATCGACAAGCTTTCTGCGCTCATCAATAAAATATTTGTGATTATCCGCGCAGCTTTGATGTTTCACAATAAAGCCTACAGGTAATTTAATAAGGAAAATGCTATGCTTAATTTTATCAAGGAAAAAATCTTCGGAAATCAAAACGAAAAAGAGTTGCAGCGCATGACGCCTTTAGTCGAGGCTGTCGATGCTTTTGAGCAAGAGTTTAGGCCTCTGAGCGATGATCAATTGCGCGCAAAAACAAATATGTTCAGGCAGACGGTCAAAGAACATATTGAGAAAAATTCAAATCCCGACTCATCAGAAGAACATAAACAAAAACTGGAACAAGCGGCCTTGAAAAACATTCTCCCTGAAGCCTTTGCCGTGTGTCGGGAAGCGGCATGGAGAACATTATCGATGCGCCATTTTAAAGTGCAAATCATCGGAGGCATAGTCCTGCATGAGGGTAAAATCGCCGAAATGACTACCGGTGAAGGAAAAACCCTGGCCGCAACCCTGGCTGTCTATCTCAATGCTATTATGGGCAAAGGCGTCCACATAGTTACTGTTAACGACTACCTGGCACAACGCGATTGCGGCTGGATGGGGCCGGTATATGCATTTCTGGGATTATCCTGCGCTTCGATTGCGCATGATTTTTCCATTGTTTATGACGCCCAGCATCTGGATGCAAAAGCAAGAGATGACCGCATGGCTCATCTTAGGCCTATTTCCAGACGAGAAGCATACAGATGTGACATTACCTATGGCACAAACAATGAATTTGGTTTTGATTATCTGCGTTCAAACATGGTCATGCATAAAGATGAGATGGTGCAAAGAGATCTCAATTTTGCCATCGTCGATGAAGTTGACAGCATTCTTATTGATGAAGCAAGAACGCCTCTTATTATTTCTGGTCCAGCAGAGGCATCAACCGACAAATACTACAAGATCGATAAAATTATTCCGAAACTTATTGCCGGAGAAAAAAATGAAGAAACAAAAGAAGAAAGCGGTGACTTTATAGTTGAGGAAAAAGCAAATACTGTTTATCTTACTGATGAAGGGGAAGTGAAAGTATCCAAGATGCTTGGCGTAGACAATCTAAGCAGCCTGGAAACCATGGAACTTAAACATCATGTTGACCAAGCCCTTAAGGCACACTCCCCGTTATTCCGTCGCGATGTACATTATGTAGTCAAAGATGGACAGGTAATTATTGTAGATGATTTTACGGGAAGGCTTATGCCGGGACGACGCTGGAGCGACGGTCTGCATCAGGCTATCGAAGCCAAAGAAGGCATGAAAATAGAGCGAGAGAATCAAACCCTGGCTACAATAACTTTTCAAAATTATTTCCGCATGTACAACAAGCTTTCCGGCATGACCGGAACAGCGCTCACAGAAGAGGCCGAATTCCAACATATTTACAAATTGGATGTTATTGTTATCCCAACAAACCGCGCTTTAATCCGCAGGCACTATCCTGATGTAATATTCAAAACAGCCAAAGAAAAATTCAAAGCTGTGGTTGAGGAAATAATCGAAATCAATTCAAGCGGACGACCAATTCTGGTAGGCACTATTTCCATAGAAAACTCAGAGCTCATCAGCCGACTGCTTAAAAACCGGGGGATCAAGCATAATGTACTTAATGCAAAGTCACATGAACAGGAAGCTCCGATTATTGCTCAAGCCGGTAAAAAAGGCTTTGTTACAATAGCCACAAACATGGCCGGACGCGGCACAGATATTCTACTGGGCGGAAACGCGGAATATTTTGCCAATGCACTATTAAGTAAAAAAGGGATCGATCCTCAGCTGGCAACAACAGAACAGCGCGAAAAAGCCCTGCAAAGCGTTAAAGAAGAATCAGTCAAAGAACATGAGGAGGTTGTTGCCCTTGAAGGCCTGCATATAATCGGAACGGAGCGACATGAGGCCCGCCGCATTGATAACCAGCTACGCGGGAGAGCCGGCAGACAAGGCGACCCTGGGTCCAGCCGTTTTTATCTGTCGCTTGAAGATGATCTTATGCGCATTTTCGCGTCTGATCGAATTACCAAGTTTATGAATTTTGTCCAATGGGAAGAAAATATGCCTATTGACCATCCCATGATCGGCAAATCTATTGAAATAGCGCAAAAAAGAGTTGAGTCTCATAATTTTGATATTCGAAAGCAATTGCTTAAATTTGGCGACATCTTAAGCAAGCAGCGCGATATTGTTTATGATCAGAGAAAATTTCTTTTGCATCAAGAAGATATTAGGACATATATACTTGATCTGGTAGATGAAGTAGTGGATGATGCAATCGCACAATATATGCCGGAAAAAACCCATCCTGCAGACTGGAATATATCAGGACTAGAAGAATGGCTGCGAACAAAATTCGGAATTATGTTTGCTATCCCCTCTGACGGAGATATCGCCGAACTTGTAAAAAAAGCGATTACTAATGCCTATGAGCACAAACTAAGTGCTCTGGAACATATGTTAAGACATGATTTTGAACGGTCTATTTGCCTGCATGTGCTTGACACACAGTGGAAAGACCATCTATATGCTATGGACACATTAAGAGAAGGTATTGGCCTGCGTGCTTTTGGACAGAAAGACCCGCTTGTGGAATATCAGCATGAAGGCTATATTCTATTTTCAGATATGCTTAACAGAATCAAAGAAGAAACTCTGGAATTTTTATTTAAGGTAACCATGGTCGGGCAAGAAGAACCGGCTGGAGTGTTTGCAAACACTCCTATTTCCTATTCACATCCGCAGGCAAGCCAATTTTCCAAATCCAACACAACAGGCCCGCAGCCTAGCGCCACGCCCCCAGCTCTTTCCGGGCGTTCACCTCAAGAGGCACAGATACAGGAAAAGGCTCTGCCCTTTGTACGCAATGATCACAAGGTCGGCCGCAATGACCCCTGCCCTTGCGGCAGCGGAAAAAAATTTAAAAAGTGCTGCGGTAAATCTCAATAAATCGTGAAAGAAAAATCACAAAAACTTAATACAAAAAATTTTATTGCGCCAGTAATATCTGCTATTTTAATGGCCATGGCGTTTTCGCGAGCCAATCTGGGCCTGCTGGCCTGGTTTGGCCTGATCCCTTTATTTTTAGGGTTAAATAATAAAACCCGTTTACAGCGCTGGATATTATTTTTTGTCTTTGCAGTTTTGTTTTTTCTTGGCACTGTATACTGGATCATACATGTCAGTTTGCTTGGGCTGATTGCCCTATGCCTATTCTTAGGCCTGGAATTTTCCTTATTGGGCCTGATCATGCCTGCTCCTGGAACAAAGCATGCTTTATTTTTAATTCCCCTGCTTTGGATAATCTTTGAGCGTCTGCGCGGTTTTCTGTTTTTTGGGTTCGGCTGGGGGCTGATCGGATATACGCAATTTCGCAACCTAGCATTAATACAGGCAGCTCAATATTGCGGGGTCTGGGGCATAAGTTATTTGCTGGTGCTATGCAATATCTGCCTATGTCATGCGCTTTGCAATAGGGCGCATATCAGCTGGAAAAGAAGCTATATATTAATTCCTGCCGCATGTTTGATTATTGCCTATGGCTTTGGCTATTCTTCCCTAAACCGGAAATTTCCATCTTTGGATATCAACATCAGTCTTATTCAGGCAAATATTCCTCAGGAACAAAAATGGGATCCGCTTTATTCTAATAGCATATTAAGGACATTCAGCGCCTTGAGCAAAAAAGCTATTAAAGATAAGCCGCGGCTAATTATCTGGCCGGAAACATCTGTTCCGGGATATCTGTTGGATGAAACAAGGCTGTATATTAAACTCACAAATCTGGTAAAAAAGCTTTCCACTGCCTTATTGGTCGGCAGCCCCAGAGAGGATTATACTCATAAAAAATTTTACAATACGGCCTTTCTCTTTAGCTCAAACGGGCATCTTTTAAAATTTCACGATAAGATGCATCTCGTGCCTTTTGGCGAATATATTCCTTACAAAAGCCTGTTTCCGTTTTTAGCAAACTATCCTATTGCTGATTTTTCCTCTGGAGAGCGGCATACAATTTTTGAGTTAACAGAAAACTCAAAAGGCAAAAAAGCACGCTTTGGCGTATTGATTTGCTTTGAAGATGTCTTCCCGGGGCTAGTTAGAGAATTTCGCCGTCAAGGAGCAGATTTTTTAGTGACTATTACAAATGAGGCATGGTTTAAAAACAGCAGTGAGCCCATACAGCATACAGCGATCAGTGTATTTCGCGCTATTGAAAACCGCTGCTGGTTTCTTAGATGCGCCAATACAGGCATATCCTGCTTTATAGACCCGCATGGGAGAATCCGTAAAAAAATTGAAAACAATGGTAGGGATATTTTTATCAAGGGAATTGCTACTATGAACCTGAAGAATTAATAAGGCCAGCCACCAGCCGGTAGTCGGTCAACCACCCCATTTTCATGCAGCACAAGCGAAACGACCGGCGCTCCTTGATGCAAAGCTTCAATCTCAAAAGTAGCGGTATCAGCTGCATTTATAAAATACAGCCAGTTTCCATCATCATTACCGCTGGCCGAAAGCACAGCCACAAAAGGCATTAGATCGGTCATTTGAGAGGTATATGTATTGGGATCAGTCGCAGTGCCTTGAGCATCAAACCAAAAGGCCTTTTGCGCATTGGCATATGCATATAGAGTGGCCATTGCCTTTGTCTCCTCAGCCCTTAAACGAGCGGTCATAAAGAATGGCAATGCTATGCTCACTAATACCCCAATAATAATACAGGTTATCATAAGCTCTACCAAGGTAAATGCCCTTTTTCTATATAGTATGTTTTGAATCGCCATAAACAAACCGCCCCCCAAAATACTCTCTACTTGTTTATTGTCAACATTTTAAGTATTTTATAAATGTATTTCCTAGTTTTAATTATACCACAATACCTATGTCTATGCAAAAAGCGCTCTGTTCTAAAAGCCTATGCCCAAACTCGCTTCTTCTCATCCTTTATAGTGATTGTTTTGGTAGGAAAAGCGTCAAGAATTATTTCATCCGGCTCAAACCAAAGCTTTATCTCGCGTTCAGCCTCAACCTCGTCTGAAGAAGCATGAATAACATTCTCATACACCCCTTTTGAGGTGATCCTGCCATATGCGCCTCTGATTGAGGTCGGCTCTGCTTCTTCTGGATTGGTTGCCCCAGCAAGCGCGCGTACTTTATTAATTGCATCCTCCCCCCAGTAAACCATGGCCAAGACTTTTCTTCTGTCATGCAGTTGCCCCTGTAAATAAGTTATAAGTTCATCAAAAAAAGGCTTCTCTGCTAAATGCTGGTAATGCGCCTTGGCAAGTTCTGGAGTTACGCACACAATCTTTGCAGCTACGATCTCAAGCTTAGTTTCAGACATCCTAGTTAGGATATTACCGGTTAGGGATTTCACCAGGCCGTCTGGCTTGATTAAAATTAATGAGTTTTGATTCATGCAAATTCCTCCGTTATTTTAGTAGCACGATTTTTTATTTACGTAATACCTCAAGTATTCTTTCCAGGTCATTTAATGAATAATATTCTATTTGTATCCTTCCCTTTTTTTTCCCATGAAACAGCAGCACTTTTGTTCCCAGTACCTGCCGAAGTTCCTCCTCAAGCTTTAAAACATGCTGATCCTTATGTCTTGGGCCCTGCCTTGTCTTGGTCTTGGGGGATATTGCCGCTAAGGCCTCTGCTTCACGCACTGAAAGCCCTTTTTGAATAATCTTTTCACAAAGCGCAATTTGTGCGGCAGCCCCTTGAACGCTCATTATCGCCTTTGCATGCCCGAGGGACAACTTGTCCTTAAATAATCCCTCTTTGATTTCTTTGGGCAGTCTCAGGAGTCTGAGCATATTGGCAACTGTTGCCCGGCTTTTTCCCACAGACTGCGCCACCTGCTCCTGAGTAAAACCAAAATCCTGCATAAGATTTTCATAGGCCTGCGCCTCTTCTAAGGGATTCAAGTCGTCACGCTGAATATTTTCAATTATGGAAAGCTCTAACATTTCCTGATCATTAACATCTTTGATAATAACGGGAATTTTGGAATGCTTTAAAATCTTTACCGCACGCAATCTTCGCTCTCCAGCGATAAGCTCATACCCTCCGTCCGCATTTTTTCGCACAGCCACAGGCTGGACTATGCCCTTTTCCTTAATAGAAGCAACAAGCTCCTGCAGCTTGTTTTCCTTAAAATTAAGGCGCGGTTGATATCTATTTGGTTTTATTAATTGCGGATCAAGAAATTGAACCCCTGCATCTACAACACTTGGTTCAGGCGAGATCAAAGCGCCTAACCCTTTCCCCAAAACCTTTCTTTCCATTGTCTGACCTCCTTTGTCAGTGCTTAAAAATTCTAATTACAGCCCCTGATTAGCGATTTGCACATCTTCGCTGTTGTTTTGGCCATCATTGTTATTGATTTGGCTATTTGCCTGCTCTGGATCTATTGCATGATCAAGGCGGACTTCATTGTTCTGTCTTGACTGTTGCCTATTTAAAAACTCGCCTGCGATCTGTTCGTATTTTATCGCGCCTATAGAAAATTTATCATAGAGCATAATCGGTTTTCCAAAGCCCGGAGCTTCGCTTAAACGAACAGACCTCGGCACTATGGTCTGAAAAACACGCTCTTGAAAATATGCCTGAACCTCTTTAATTACTTCCCCCGTAAGCCTAGTTCTAAAATCAGCCATTGTCAGGATAACTCCTTCGATACTAAGCTTCGGATTCAGGGATTTGTTTACCAAATTAATGGTTGATACCAGCTGGCTTAGGCCCTCAAGCGCATAATACTCGCATTGCAGCGGAATAATAACACTATCCGCGGCAACCAGCGCATTTAAGGTCAATAGGCCAAGCGATGGAGGACAATCGATAAATATAAAATCAAAATTCCCTCGAACCGACTCTAGCGCCTGCGCCAATCTATACTCTCTTCGCGGCTGATCAACCAATTCGATCTCAGCGCCTGTAAGAGATACGCTTGATGGAATAATAAATAAATTATCCATAGGCCCGCTAATTATAGTATCTGAGGCCTGACATTGCCCCATAAGCAAATCATAAACACCTGGGCGCTGCGCTTTTTTATCCAGGCCGACACCGCTGGTAGCATTGGCTTGCGGGTCAGCATCGATCAACAAGACTTTTTTAGAAGCAGCTGCAATATAAGCGCTGAGATTTATCGCACTTGTTGTTTTCCCAACTCCGCCCTTTTGATTACAAAAAGAAATAATTTTTCCCATATATATATCTTCCCACTTCAAGAATCCTTTATATCATCGCCCTTATTGGCCTGATTGCTTTTTATTGTAGTAAATCGATTTGCTTCTGTAACTATTGTGTTTGCAATGCTTTGCATCTCAGACACCATTGTGCTAAATTCCTCTGTATCGACCTTCCCCTGTTTTTTACTGGCCATGATCTTTTCAGTCATTCCCACCATCTGCCCTGCGGCAGCATGAAATCGATCCATGACAGTTCGCAAAGTTATAATTGCTCCGTTGAGCGCGGTTGCTAAATCGACCAGCTCGTCACCCGCACGCAATTTACTGAGATCTGCGGTTAGGTCTCCTCTTTTGACTAAATTTGCAGCATTTTCCATGCGATATAATGGTCCAGCTATTTTATGCGAAGCAAAGACACTTAAAATAAATAAAACAAAAGAACCAACAAGTAAGCGCATTACAAGCACTCCGGAAACTCTTTCAAATATTTCCGAGAATTCAACTATGATCAGAGAGTTTATCATGGCCGCATTTTGTATTGCATCACTGCTGTTATAGGTAATGCTGATCTTTTCATAAAATTGCCTACTCTGAACCTGAGCAGTCAGCTCATTCCATGTAGTTATATATGTAGTCCAAACCGCAATAATACCAATAACACATGTAGTGATAAAGATCAAAAAACTAAATCTTACCTGAAAGCCTTTACGGATTAGATAATTTCTGCGGGGAAACTTACTTTGATCGCTAGACATCAAACACCTCCATTTATTTGATAATGAGATTTGGGCGCATTTGCCTTTTTATAAAAACACCATGCTGTAAACAAAATGTTCCACGTGGAACATTTTGCATAATTTATTTATGGCTATTTGCAATATGCAGCAAAACAAGGGCAATATCACTTGAGGTTATGCCGGAAATTCTCATTGCCTGTCCGATTGAATGTGGCCTGATTTGCAACAGTTTTTCGCGAGATTCTTTTTTTAATCCAGTGATCCGATCATAATCAAGGCTCTGTGGTATTTCCCTGTTTTCAAGTTTTTTCAGACGATGTATTAAGACCTTTTCGCGTTTTATATACCCTTCGTATTTTATTTCTATTTCTACCTGCCCTGCAATGTCCTCAGGCAAGTTTTTAACTCGAGAATCTAGATTTCTAATCCGCCGCAGGCTCATCCCCGGCTGCTTTAAAATTTTAGCTAGGCTTTTATTTGAATGTCTTAATTTCTGAAGCCTTTCAATTGCAATCTTAACGGCCTTTTGCTTGTTTCTTATTTTATCAATTCTTTGCCTAGAAATCAAGCCAAATTTATAAGCAAACTCTCCCAGGCGCAAATCCGCATTATCCTGCCTTAAAATAAGCCTGTGCTCAACCCTTGAGGTAAACAGCCTATAGGGCTCCTTTGTTCCCTTGGTGACTAAGTCGTCTATCAGGACGCCTATATAAGCCTGGGTTCTGGTTAAAATAAATGGCGCTTTTTTACGCAATTTCAACACAGCATTGATCCCAGCTATAATCCCCTGACAGCCAGCCTCTTCATATCCAGTGGTTCCGTTTATCTGGCCTGCGAAATATAAATTTTTTATATTCTTAAGCTCAAGTGTTGGCTCCAGCTGCGTAGGATCTATATAATCATACTCAATCCCATAGCCAAAACGCATGATCTGTGCCTTATCAATGCCTTTGATAGTTTTAAGCATTTTTATTTGCACATCCTGTGGAAGACTTGTGGATAACCCATTGATGTAGATTTCCTTGCTATGCCTGCCTTCAGGCTCTAAAAAGACCTGATGCTGGTCCTTATCTGGAAATTTAACCACCTTATCTTCAATAGAGGGACAGTATCTAACCCCAACCCCTGTTATCTTTCCACTATAAAGAGGTGAATAACGAAGGTTGTCTTTTATGATTTTATGCGTTTTTTTAGTGGTATAACCCAAGAAACAGTCTAACTGCTTAATCCGTCCTAAGGGACGGTCATAAGAAAATGGATTTGGCCGCCTGTCCCCTTTTTGAGGCTCAAAATAAGAATAGTCTATAGAATCAGCATGAATTCTAGCTGGTGTGCCAGTTTTCAGCCGCCCCATTCTTAATCCAAGCCCATGAAGGGCTTTTGGCAGCTGTAAAGAAGCTGCTTCCCCTAAACGACCGCCGCTTATTGCATTAGATCCCATGTGAATCAGACCATTTAAAAAGGTACCTGTGGTAATGATAACATATTTACCCATTATCTTCAGTCCAGATGTTGTTATAATCCCCTTTACAGCCCTTTTTTCAATAATCAAATCTCCTGCTTCCTGCTGCATTAGATCTAAATTCTTTTGCATCTCTATAGACTGTCGTACAGTACGGCTATAGGCCCATTTGTCTGCCTGCGCCCTTGGCGCCCAAACCGCTGGCCCTTTTTTTGTATTAAGCATGCGAAATTGAATTCCTGCATCATCAATAGCTCTGGCCATCTCTCCACCTAGAGCGCCTATCTCTCTGGCAAGATGCCCCTTCCCTGGCCCGCCAAAGGCCGGGTTGCACGACATTTGCGCAATAGTATCCAGGTTAATCGTAGTCAAAAGGGTCTTAGCTCCCATTCTGCTGGCAGCCAAGGCGGCTTCATAGCCAGCATGGCCTGCGCCTACTACGATTATGTCATAAGATTTTGGAAACTTGGTTTTAGTCATTATATTAAATGGAGGAATTGTCTGTTAAAGTCTAATAAAAGCTAAAATGTTCCACATGGAACAGTTTAGCTTTCTTCGCCCTTAGAAAGGATCGTAACACGTATTTTTGCATTTTTTGCACCCTGCATACCAAATAAGCCCCGCTTACCCTCTGTTAAAATATGAATTTTAATATTTTCTCGGGGGATATTCAGCTCAGCAAGAGCAGCTTCTATGGCCTCTTCGACAGTATTAGCCTCAAAGTCTGCATTTAAAACTGGTTCTTTGTCGTTTTTCTTATCGTCGATCATTTTTGTCCTTTTGTAATATCATCAAGCTGGATTAAACAGCCACTTCTACTTTTTTTGCCAGATTTTTTTGAATAAAAAATGAAAAAATTGAATTTGTTAGAAAATAAAGCACCAGGCCTGCTGGAAAATTATAAAAAATTACCCCCATAACTACAGGCATCATCATGCCCATCATTTTTTGCTGCTCATTCACATGCCCTGTATTGGTTGCTTTTTGCTGTAAAAAGGAAAAAACCATCATAAGTAAAGGCAACAGATTTAAACTATTTCCAAAAAAAGGAATTTGTCCTGGAAAGGTCATCAAAGCATCTGGAGCCGCCAGATTGTTAATCCAAAGAAAGCGCGCCCCTCTTAACTCAATGGCCCGCATTAAAACCCCGTACAAAGAGAAAAAGATAGGCATTTGCAGCAGCATGGGTAGGCATCCGCCAGCTGGATTTACCTTATGTTTTTTATAAAGCTCCATTGTCTCTTTATTGAGTTTTTGTGGATTATCTTTATGTTGCTTCCTTATTTGCTCTATATGGGGCTGTAGTGCCTGCATATCCTTCATTGACTTTAAGCTCTTAAATGTCAATGGGTAAAGAAAAATATTAATTGTCAGAGCAAGCCCTATAACAGCAACTCCATAATTTCTGAAAACCCGATGAAGAAAGCGCAATAATAATAGCATTAAATCCGATAAACCGGCAAATAAGCCACTTCCTCTAACCTGCTCAACTTCCAGATTAAGCTTACTCATCTGCTCATGATCGTTGGGCCCAGCATAAAGAACATAATTCAAGCGCAATGTCTCATTACTGGGTACAACTAGGCCTCTTGTCCCTATTCCTACTGCTGTAGGAGCAAATTCTTCATTGATCGCTGGGTTGTAACTATATACATAGTCAGCCTTTACAAGCGGGACTGTTATTAGAGAGAAATATCTTAAGGTTGCCCCGGTAAGCACTATTTCTCCCTCTATGGTTTTATGCGCAAGATTACTTAAATTCTTCTTTTTAGTTTTATTATCCTTCAAAACTGTTATCTGATTATTGAATCGCGCATCCACTTTCGCGCTACTTTTAATTCCTGCGGCAGCAATAATACGATATTCTAAGACCTGCTGTATATTTGTCGGATTCTCTATCTCATAAGAAAGGGACATTTTATACATATCATTATTGTCAAGACGTACTTGCTTGCGAATCTTGAGCCCTGATTCCTGGCTATAATGAAAGATTACAGCATTATTACTGTTTTCAATCTTGTCTAAAACCGCTTTGTCGGTAAGCCCAATATCACTAAAAATTCCCGGCATTGTGTCTTGAGTGTCCATTAAAACTGTCGGGGCATTAGTAATCGGGTCAGGTATTTGTAGTAGTTTTATGCTTTTTATATCTGCCCCAGGGCTATTTACCTCAACAGCAAAAAGGCTATTATACATACCGTAAGTCTTTTCCTTGTTATAGCTTACATCTGTAGGTATTATTTGTTTTAAGGCCAGATTATTTTCGCTTTTGCCTATGGTATCCTGTAATTGCAGCTCTGGTTCAGGTTGTAGCTGTGACTGTGTTGGCTCAGGAAAGAACTGCGGTACGACTTTTTTCATAAGCGCAGGGTAAAAAACAAGCACACAAATTGTAATAACTATAACTATAAAAAAATTATTATCATTTTTCATTAATATCCCATTCTATTTTATTAAGGAACAGGGTCAAACCCTCCGGGATTTAACTGATTGCACCGAAATATTCTTTTTATTCCCAACCATAGGCCCCTTATTGCGCCATATTTATTAACAGCTTCCCTGGTATAAGCGGAACAGGTCGGATGAAACCTACACGAACGTATCTTCATTAGAGCCAATGTGTTACGATATAAATCAATAAGTAAAACAACTATTCTTTTCATCTTTTGCTTAGGCCGAGTATTAAGTTCGTGAAATTTGTGTAGTTTACTGTTTCTGGGTTTTTCTTTAAAACCAATACAATATCAACGCCTTTCCCAAAACATTGTTTATTGCGCTGGAAAATTTGGCGAATTATTTTTTTGATTTTGTTGCGCTGTACAATATTAGCACAGAATTTATTGCCTACGCTAATGCCAAGCCTATTAAAACGCAGCCCATTGGGCATTTTATACATCCAGATTAAATTATCTTTAACTACTGTTCTCTGTTGATAAACACTTTTAAACTGACTGGCGCTTAATAATCGTTCTCTCCTCGACAATCCCCATTGTTTCATCTTACGGGGTGAGGGTTTTTCTGCCTTTGCGACGTCTTCTTTTAAGAATCGCTTGGCCGTCTTGGGTTGCCATCCTAGCGCGAAACCCATGTGTCTTTTTTCTTTTAGCATTAGATTTCGTAGTTAGATTTTTCTTCATTTTTTCTCTCTCTTTGTAATGGTTTATGTTAAACAAAAATTATAACACAAATTGTATTTTAGTCAATGAAAAATAACAAAAAAAATGCTTGAATTTTTTCGCTTATTTGCTATAATATTTAAGAAGTCAGTTACCACTCAGCGCTATACTTGTGGATAACGTGTTAAGTAGTTGAGGGTATATTATTACAAGTGATTTAAACCAAACATGTTACATTAAAAACTTTCCGTTTTACATGATGTGGATAAGTTAGAGCGTTGAATTAAATTATGCCAAGTAAAGCAACTCAATTATGGTCTGAGGTATTATCATCTTTAAAACAAGAAGTTTCTATCCAAAGCTATGAGACCTGGTTGAAGCCAACAAGAGGAGTATCTCTTAATAATGATAATCTCACCGTAGAGGTGCCTAATAAATTTTTCCGGGAATGGCTAATTGATCATTATTATGATATTTTAATTCAATCTACAAAGCGTATTAGCGGCCAGACAATACGTCTTGATTTTATTGTGACTTCTTCTTCGGTTCCGACTGAGTTTATTCAACAGCCAATAAACACCTTTGCTCAGCCAGCTACGCGAGGCAATCCTGTACACAGACCAGATGTTTATCTTAATCCTAAATATACCTTTGACAGCTTTGTTGTCGGGTCAAGCAATCGCTTTGCCCATGCGGCAAGTTCAGCAGTAGCTGAATCTCCGGCCCGCGCCTATAACCCTTTATTTATTTATGGGGGAGTAGGGCTAGGGAAAACCCATTTGATGCAGGCGATTGGCCATTATATATTACAAAAAAATTCCTCGGCAAAATTAACATATACCTCGAGTGAACGTTTTACTAATCAATTAATAAGTGCTATCCAAAACAGAACCACAATGCGCTTCCGAGAAAAATATAGAAGTGTGGATATCTTACTTATTGATGATATCCAGTTTATTGCTGGAAAAGAAAGTACCCAGGAAGAATTTTTTCATACTTTTAATACCCTTTATGATGCACATAAACAAATAGTTGTATCGAGCGACCGTCCTCCAAAAGACATTAATCGCATGGAAGAAAGATTAATCTCGCGCTTTGAATGGGGCCTAATAACCGATATCCAACCTCCTGATCTTGAAACACGTATTGCTATTTTACGGAAAAAGGCAGAAAGAGAGGTAGTTAAGGTCCCAGATGAGGTAATGTTTTTTATTGGAGAAAAAATTAGCTCTAATATTAGAGAATTAGAGGGCTCTTTAATAAGGGTAGTGGCCTATTCCTTGTTAACTAATAATCCTATTTCCATTGCCATCGCCCAAGAAGTGCTTAAGGATGCTATTAAAGAAGATTCTTATGTGAAAATAATCACTCTAGATAAGGTATTAAAAAGGGTAGCGGATAATTTTGAAATTAAAGTGAGTGATATAAAAAAGGGTGGGCGCAGTAAGCTTATCGCTTTCCCGCGTCATATTGCGATGTATTTATCAAGAGAATTAACTAATCATTCTCTTTCTGAAATAGGAGAATTTTTCGGCGGCAGAGATCATACAACTGTAATGCATGCTTATGGGAAAATAAAAAAACAATCCACAGAAGATAATAAATTTAATGATCTATTAACATTACTAATTCACAAAATAAAGAACACTTAACTATTTACTATAAATAACTTTAAAAACTTATTAACTTATTAACATTATTACTACGATTACTACGGCTACTTTTAAATATTGAAAACCATTATAATAATAACCTAATTGTTAATAAAAAGGGGGATAACATGAGATTTAAATCTACAAAAAACATATTAATGTCAGCAATACAAACCGTAGAAGGCGCTGTCGCAACTAAAACAACTCTTCCAATATTATCTAATGTTCTTATTGAGGCTACTAAAAATACAATCATTTTTAATGCCACTGACCTTGACATTGGAATAATATATAAAGCAGAAGCAGATATTCAGGAAGAAGGGACGATAACCGTACCAGCTAAAAGATTTGCGGATATTATTAAAGAGCTTCCTAATGGGGAGGTATCGATAAACGTACGAAAAAATTTTAATATGCTTATAGATTGCGGTGAATGTTCCTTTAGGCTTATAGGTCTCCCAAAAGAAGAATTTCCCACAATTCCTAAATTTAATAATAAAGAAAGTATTATAATGGAGCAATCTTTATTAAAAAAACTTTTAAAAAAAGTAAGTTTTGCGATGTCCCGTGATGAGACTAGGTATGTATTGAATGGTACAATGTTCTCCATAAAAAATAAAAGTATTACTCTTGTAGCAACTGATGGAAGAAGACTAGCTTTAACTGAGGTTAAAAGTGCCATTGATATAGATAAAAAAGAAGTCATTATCCCTGTAAAAACTATTAATGAGTTAAATAAAATATTAAAGGATGAAGGTGAAATAAAGGTTATTTTTACTGATAATCAAGTTGCTTTTGAATTAAACAGCACGGTTGTGATCTCAAGGCTTATAGAAGGGGAGTTTCCTAATTATGAGCAGGTAATACCTAAAGAGAAAAAAAGTGAAAAACATGAAAAAATAAAAATAAATAAAAATAAATTATTAGCAGCGATTAAAAGAGCAAGTCTTTTTACAAGTCAGGATTCACAATCTATTAAAATAGATGTTTTTAAAAATAAACTCGTTGTCTCTAAAATGACTCCTGATGTCGGAGAAGTAAAAGAAGATATAGTAATGGAATACAATGGAAATGAAATAACTGTAGGTTTTAATCCATGGTATTTAATAGATGTATTAAAAAATTTAAAAGAAGAAAATATTAAATTTGAGCTTATTAATGCTGATAAACCTGGTGTTTTTAGAGAAGAACTTAAAGAAGATGATGGTTTCTATGTGTATATAGTATTACCCATGCAAATAGCCTAATAATTTAAAATGAGAGAGAAAAAGAAAACGAAACCCGTAGCGATTAAAGAATTATTAAATCAATTTTTTAAGGAAAGAAAAAAAAACGGACAACCACTAAAATCTCGTATTATAGAAGAATGGTCTGTAATAATACCGGATAATGCCGAGAAATATACAAAACCAATAACAATTAAAAATAAAGTCTTAATAATAGCAGTTTCAAATTCAGCCTGGCTTTATCAGTTAACCTTACAGAAAGCGGAAATTTTAAGATTAATAAAAGATAAATTTAAAACACAGGATATTATTAATATTAGATTTAAAATAGGAAAATAAAATTTTTATTTTTTTTAAAAATACTAAAGTAATTATTAAAAGAAGAGAAAATAAGGAGTTATTTTATGCCAGAAAAATATGACGCGAAAACAATTCAGGTTCTTGAAGGAGTAGAGGCGGTTAGAAAGAGGCCTTCGATGTATATAGGGGATACGACGCTTCGAGGATTACATCATATGGTTTATGAAGTTGTTGACAACTCTATAGATGAAGCTTTAGCGGGGTATTGTAAGAAAATCGAAGTAGTTATTTATGAGGATAATAGTGTTTCAGTTCTAGATGATGGTAGAGGTATACCTGTAGATATACATAAAAAAATAAAAAAGCCGGCAGTAGAAGTGGTTATGACTACTTTACATGCGGGGGGTAAATTTGATCATAGGGTTTATAAAGTATCGGGCGGCTTACACGGAGTTGGCGTTAGTGTTGTAAATGCTTTATCGGAGTGGTTGGAGGTTGAAGTTAGAAGAGATGGTAAGGTATATCATCAGAGATATGAGAAGGGTAAAACAGCAACAAAGCTCACAGTTATAGGTAAAAGTAAACAAACAGGCACAAGGGTTTTATTTAAAGCGGATAGAGAAATTTTTCCAGACACTAAATATAGTCTAGATGTCCTTACAAATAGATTACGAGAGCTTGCTTTTTTAAATAAAGGGCTGATTATTAAATTAACAGACGAGAGAAATAATAAAGAAGTTGAATTTTGTTTTAAGGGTGGGATAGCGCAGTTCATAGAGCATTTAAATAAAAATAAAAATCCGATTATTAAAAAAGTTGTTTATCTAGAAAAAATTAAAGAAGGGGTCTCCGTAGAAATAGCCCTACAATATAATGATGGGTATGGGGAGACTGTATATACTTTTGCTAATAATATTAACACTATAGAAGGCGGAACCCATTTAACAGGATTTAAATCAGCGCTTACAAGAACATTAAATCAATTTTGTAAAAATAAAAAACTTGCTAAAAATCAAGACTTTACTCTTTCTGGAGATGATGTAAGGGAAGGGCTGGCGGTTGTTATAAGTATTAAAGTGCCTAATCCTCAATTTGAGGGGCAGACAAAAACAAAATTAGGAAACAGTGAGGTTGAAGGGATAGTTGCCTCTATAGTTAATGAAGCGCTGGGAAATTTTCTTGAGGAAAATCCAAGTGTTGGGAATAAGATAATCGAAAAAGCATTACTTGCTGCGCGCGCAAGAAATGCAGCTAGAAAAGCACGTGAACTAACCAGAAGAAAAGGCGCATTAGATAGTGGTTCATTGCCGGGAAAATTGGCGGATTGTTCAGAGAAAGACGCTGCCTTATGTGAAATATATGTAGTAGAAGGGGATTCCGCAGGAGGATCCGCAAAACAAGGCAGAGATAGAAGGTTTCAGGCGATATTACCGATTAAAGGAAAAATTCTTAATGTTGAAAAATCTAGGTTAGATAAGATTTTAAGCAATGAAGAAGTGCGCACAATAATAACAGCATTGGGAACAGGGATTGGTAGTGATTTTGATATAGAAAAATTAAGATACCATAAATTAATACTCATGGCTGATGCGGATGTTGATGGAGCGCATATAAGAACATTATTACTGACATTGCTATATCGTCAAATGCCGCAATTAATAGAAAAAGGACATGTCTATATAGCACAGCCGCCGCTGTTTAAAATTAAACGCGGAAAAAGAGAAGAATATATAGAAACAGAGGCGGCAATGGATACCCTACTTTTTGATTTAGGACGCGAAGGGTTAAAATTAGTGAATAATAATACAAAAAAACAGTTGACCGATAATCAATTTAAAGAGCTACTTGAGCTTCTTTTAGAGGTTGAAGTATTAAACCATGGCATAGAAAAAAAAGGCATAAAATTAAGTAAATATTTAAGCTTAAAAGATAAGAAAAAAGGAAAATTGCCTATATATAAAGTGATTATAGGGGATGGCAAAGAGCAGTTTATATTTGATGAGAAAGAATTAGCAGAGGTTGTGCAAAAAGAAGAGAAAAGACGAGGAAAAGATCTAGAAATAAAAGAAAAAGGCGGCTTTAGTAGTATAGATGGTCAAGAAGCGGAAAGCCTTAGCGTGGTATCTTTCCATGAAGCAGCGGATATATTAAAAGCAATGGTTAAGCTTGAAAAAATAGGGCTTAATATAGAAGATTATGAAGAAGAAAAGAAACCGGAAAACCTTGATGAAGAAATTTATCTGGGCAGAAAAAAAAGTGCAAAAAAAACAAAGCTTTCCGCGGGTAAAAAAAATACAACGAATAGCAGACAATTATTAAAACTTATTGATGAACAAACAAAAGAAGAAGAATCGATTGGTAGTTTACAAGAATTGCTTGATGTAATAAGAAGCTCAGGCAAAAAAGGACTTGCGATACAAAGGTATAAAGGTTTAGGAGAAATGAATCCGGACCAGCTTTGGGAGACAACAATGAATCCGGAAAAACGCACAATGTTGCAGGTCGTAATAGAAGACGCTGTGGAAGCAGATGAGATGTTCACAGTTCTTATGGGTGATGCGGTTGAACCACGCAGAGATTTTATTCAAAATAATGCTAAATATGTAACCCGTCTTGATGTTTAAAAAACAGCGGTAAGCGGTTTAAAAAAATTATAAATTACGAATTACGAGTTATGAGTGAAAAGCAAGAAGTAAAAAGGTGAGCGGTTAAAAACTGAAAAACCAATAAAGTGCTTAGTAAAATTTATAAAAGCAGGACGCAATAATAAACAAAAAACGAGGAGAAATAAAAAGCATGTATGCACAAAATGAAAAGATAGTAACCGTTCCCATAGAAGACGAAATGAAAAAGTCTTATATTGATTATGCTATGAGTGTAATCGTAGGCCGCGCCTTACCGGATATCCGCGACGGATTAAAACCTGTTCATAGAAGAATACTTTATGCCATGAAAGATCTTAATCTTGAGCACAATAAATCATATAAAAAGAGCGCGCGTATTGTGGGAGAAGTGCTTGGAAAATATCATCCGCATGGAGATTCAGCTGTTTATGATTCAATGGTGCGCATGGTGCAGACATTTTCCCTGCGTTATCCTTTAGTGGACGGTCAAGGGAACTTTGGTTCTATTGATGGGGACTCAGCAGCAGCAATGCGTTATACAGAAGCGCGCATGGCAGCAATTTCTCGGGAAATGCTGATCGACATTGATAAAGAAACAGTAGATTTTGCGCCTAATTTCGACGAATCACTTCAAGAGCCTACCCTTTTACCGGCAGCAGTGCCGAATTTGCTTATTAACGGCTCAAGCGGAATTGCCGTGGGCATGGCAACTAATATTCCGCCGCATAATCTTACGGAAATTATTGACGGGGTTATTGCGCTTATAGAAAACCCTGAGATTACAACCCAGGAATTAATCAAAAAAATTCCCGGTCCTGATTTCCCTACAGGGGGCATAATCTGCGGACGCGAAGGGATTAAAAAAGCATATGAAACAGGGCGCTCGCCGATAAAGGTCAGGGCGAAAGCAAATATTGAGCAGCAAAAGAATAATCGAGAATCAATCGTTATAACTGAAATCCCCTATCAGGTAAATAAAACAAATGTTATAAATAATATAGTCAAACTTGTGCAGGAAAAAAAGGTAGAGGGTATTTCAGATGTTAGAGATGAGTCGGATAAAGACGGTATGCGTTTTGTCGTAGAGTTAAAAAGAGATGCCAATGCGCAGGTAGTATTAAACCTGCTTTATAAACATACACAGCTTGAGACAACTTTTGGTATAATTTTTCTTTCTCTTGTAAATGGCCAGCCCAAGATATTGCCTTTAAAACAGATCCTGTATTACTTTATCGAACACCGCAAGGTCATTATTGTGCGCCGCACTAAGTTTGACTTGCGTAAAGCACAGGAAAGGGCACATATTTTAGAAGGGCTTAAAATATGCCTAGATAATCTAGATGAGGTTATTAAAACCATTCGCCAGTCAAAAACCACCAATGAAGCCAGGCTTGCATTAATTGAAAAATTTGGTTTGAGTGAGGCCCAGTCTCAGGCTATTCTTGAAATGCAGCTGCAAAGATTGACAGCGTTAGAAAGAGAAAAAATTGAAAGTGAATATTTAGAATTGATCAAAAAAATAAGTTATTTAAAATCTATTTTAGCGGATCCTAAAAAAGTTTTAGCGATTATTAAAGAGGAACTGAGTGCTTTACAGAAAAAGTATGGAGATGAAAGAAGGACGCAGATAATTGCTCAGCTAGACGATTTTGAAATAGAGGATCTTATTGCTGAGGAAGATATGGTCATAACGCTTTCTCACGCAGGATATGTTAAGCGTCTGCCGGTTAGTACATATCGCAAACAAAAACGCGGCGGCAAAGGCGTGTCCGGGTTAGGGATGAGAGATGAGGATTTTGTGGAAAGATTATTCATTGCTTCTACACATGATTATCTCTTGGTGTTTACGGATAAAGGTAAGGTGTTTTGGCTTAAGGTATACGAAATTCCGCAGGCAGGAAGGCTTGCCAAGGGTAAGGCCATAGTGAATATGCTGCAATTTTCTCCTGGAGAGAATATTGCTGCACTTATTCAGGTTAAAGATTTTGAAGAAGGAAAATTTTTAATAATGTGTACAGCAAATGGACAGATCAAGAAAACTGATCTTATGGCATACAGCAAGCCTCGTAAAGGCGGCATCAATGCGATAACCATCCGCGACCAGGATAAGCTTATATCCTGTCGGCTTACTGATGGAAATCATGAAATTTTTCTCGCTACCTTTGGGGGAAAAGCAATCAGGTTTTCTGAATCAAATGTAAGGCAGATGGGCAGAACCGCATCTGGAGTACGCGGTATCTCGCTGTCTAAAAAAGATAAAGTTATTGGGATGGAGCTTGTGGATAGGGAAGCTACATTGCTTACTGTGACTGAAAACGGATTTGGCAAAAGAACAAAGGTTGATGCATATAGAACACAAACCCGAGGCGGGAAAGGGATTATTAATATTAAAACCACTGATGCCAATGGCATGGTTGTTGGATTGAATACAGTTGTGGATAAAGATGAGCTCATGCTTATAACATCTAGCGGCATGATTGTTCGTTGTCCGATCAAAGATGTCAGAACCACTGGCCGCTCTACGCAAGGCGTGAGAGTGATGCGCCTAAAAGGAAAAGATAAGATAGTGGCAGTTGCGCGTGTAGAGGCAAAAGAAGAAGAGGAAGAAGCAGGGACAGCAGTAATCCCAGAGACTGCTTAATGTAATGGAGGAGTTTGATGCTAGATATAAAGCTTATTCGCGAAAACCCGCAAAGGATTAAAGAGGCATTAAAAAACCGCAATAATAATCTGGATATTGATGCATTACTGGGCCTTGATCAAGAGTGGCGTGCTTTAACCAAAGACGCCGAAGAGTTAAAACGTAGGCGTAATACAGCCTCTGAAGAAATTGCTGTCTTAGTTAAAGAAAATCATGACATAAAAGACAAAAGAGCTGAGTTAAGGCTAGTATCCCAAAAAACAAAAGAAATAGATGATAAGGTGGGGGAATTAAGACTTAAAATTAATGAAATAATGCTTAATGTCCCAAATATTCCCCATGAATCAGTCCCTGTTGGGAAAAATGCAACAGCAAATAGGGAAATAAAGACCTGGGGCATGCCAAAAAAACTCGGTTTTGAAGCAAAGACACATATTGAGTTAGGCGAGAAGCTGGATATAATTGATTTTCCAAGGGCCGCTAAGATTACAGGATCAAATTTTGTGCTTTATAAGGGGCTTGGAGCCAGACTGGAACGTGCTTTAATTAATTATATGTTGGGAATGCATACCCAAAAACATGGATTTACCGAGGTTTCTCCTCCATTTATTGTTAATAGAGCCAGTATGACTGGGACGGGGCAGTTGCCGAAGCTTGAAGAGGATATGTATCATGCAGCAGTTGATGATTTTTTCCTTATTCCTACCGCAGAAGTGCCTGTAACCAATATACATAGAGATGAAATTTTTAATTTAGAAGACCTTCCTAAATATTATACTGCCTATACTCCTTGTTTTAGGCGTGAAGCCGGGTCTTATGGAAAAGATACTAGAGGGCTTTTACGAATTCATCAGTTTGATAAAGTGGAGATGGTAAAGTTTGTACAACCGGAAAATTCTTATCAAGAACTGGAAAGCCTGCTGGTGTGTGCTGAAGCAGTGTTGCAGTCCCTAGAGCTGCCATATCGGATATTGAGTTTATGCACAGGTGATATTAGTTTTGCTGCGGCTAAATGTTATGATATTGAGGTGTGGGCTCCTGGAGTGGAAAAATGGCTAGAGGTTTCAAGCTGTAGTAATTTTGAGGATTTTCAAGCTCGGCGAGCCAATATAAAATTTAAAAATCCCAAGACCAATAAGCCTGCCTTTGTGCATACCTTAAACGGCTCAGGGATTGCTCTGCCGCGCACAGTTATTTCCATAATGGAAACCTATCAACAAAAAGATGGCTCAATCGTCATTCCCAAAGCCTTGCGGGTATACATGGATGGATTGGAAATAATTGAGCCCAATTAAGCTCTGTTGCAAAACGCAATCTATGGCGTTATTCGATTACTTGCTTGTGCGGCCTAAGACCGTATGCCTCCGCGCTTGTTCATGAATGCCTTATATTTGCACATTTTTCAACAGCGCTAGGTAAGAGAGACAATGCTTTGGAAATTGCTTAAAATAATAATCGGTATTTTGTTGCTTCCTGTTTGTCTGGGGACAAGCAGGGCTTTTTACAACTTATTGATAGCATTAGATGGCGCTGATCAGACCGGATTGTTGTTTCTTGCCGGAGCGGTAGTGTATGCTATTCTATATTTTTCTGCGCTAAAATTTAATTTTCTATATGTCTTGGGACATGAGTCTACACATGCATTGCTTGCGCTATTGTGCGGAGGCCGCGTAAAATCTTTCCGAGTTTCCAGTAAGGGAGGCAGTGTCTCAACCACAAAATCTAACGTAGTAATAAGTCTCGGTCCTTATTTCATCCCTATATATACGATCTTTTTTTCTCTGGTGTTTTTTGTTTGCGGCATATTTATAAGCGAAATATATGACTATATAGGTGCTTTTATTTTTTTGCTGGGGGTTAGCATTGCTTTTCACTTTTTGATGACCCTTGACAGCTTGCGTGTTGAACAGCCTGACTTAGCGGAGAATGGATATTTGTTTTCTTTAACATTTATTTATTTAGTGAACTTGCTTATATTGTCAATGCTGCTGGGCCTGCTTTTTAATAAAGCCGCCATATCGACGTTTTTCACAGACGCGGGAGAATATGTAAAAACCATATACCTGTTTATCTGGAACACTGCTCAGGGAATAGGGGCTAGGTAAACAACCCAGTTACCAGTTTCCAGCTACAAGCTACAAGCCACAAACTAAAAACTAAAAACTAAAAAGTGTAAAAAGGTAAACGGTGGCGGCTAGAAGCAAAAGATAGTTACGAGTTACGGGTTATGAGTGATGAATTAGCGCAAAAATAAAAAGCGTAAAAACGTTAACGGTTAGAACCTGTAAGGGATGGGCTTGCCCCATCCCGGAATAAAATAAAATTATTAAAACAGGTTAAAGGAAAAAATAAAAGAGTGTAAAATGAATAGATTGTTTCGCGGACTTTTTAACGCAATACTCGATTCGCAATTCGGATTTTTAAAGCCTAAATATAAGAAATAATATCGATTTTTGCTTCGCTGGGGTCCATAAGGGTTTTAATAGAACGTTTTTCATTGTTCTGTTGTTCATCAGAGAGATTCATTATGATCGGATTTTCCAATAGCGAGCCAGATGGTTTGGAGATGATTTTTACCTCAGGCAGTAATAATGCCTGCGGATGGACCTTTCTTGTTATGGCAAGTTCCTGCGTATTGAGGCGTACAAGAGTACCCGGAGGATAGACCCCGATCATTTGGGTGAAAATTTTAAATAGCTGCGGTTCAAAATCGCATCCGATCAGCCGCATCATTATTGATAAAGCTTTGTCCGGAGGAAAAGGTTTTTTGTAGGAGCGTTTGCTGGTGATCGCGTCATAGACATCGCAAATATTGACGATTAAGGAAAGCGGGTGCAGGCCGCCGGATGTTTCAATCGCAGGATATCCACTCAGGTCATATTTCATATGATGCTGACAGGCGACAAGAACCGCTAGTTCATTCACTTCTTCCTGTTGCTCTAAAATTTTCACACCCAGTAGCGGGTGCTGGCGCATTAGATCCCATTCTTCAGTAGTCAGTTTTCCTAGCTTATTTAATATTTCCATAGGAATGCGGGTTTTTCCAATATCATGCAGCAAGGCAGCTCGGGCAAGGTCTTTTAAGATTTCGGCATTGTTCAGGATATTTGAGGCCAGCGTTACCGATAAAATAGCAACATTGGTTGAGTGGGTAAAAGTATATTCATCATAATCTCTTAATGATGACAAGGCAAGGCTTGCGGATTTGTCGCGGGCAATAAGATCGGTAATGTCTTCGGCAACCTTGTCTACAATATCCATGGGTATTGTATTTTCTTTAACCAGAGTATTAAATATTAATTTATTTGCCTCAACGCTGCTTCCGTATATTTTATCAGCAGGCAGAAAATTTCCTTTGCCGTCATCAGCGGTTAAAGAGGGTTTTTTTTCTACACTTATACTTGAGATATTGTTTTTGCTCAGCTCTTTTTGAATGGAATCCGCATGCAATGCGCGTGATTTATCTGTAATTAATTTCACGCAAACAGAAAGCTCGTTTGGTGTAAAATTTTTAGCAAAGCGGATGCATCGGATTTCTTTTAATTCAAGCAGTTGTGTTGTTTTAAAGACGACTTGTTTGAGTTCATAAAGGGGGATTCCTTCAAACACAAACTGTCCCTCCCGGATATCAAGATATATTTTATCAAAAACATTAAAAGCTACTTCTGCGGCTGCTAGTACTTGCTTTATTTGCGTGATAACATTAGGATGCTGGGGGGGGGGTAAAGCATGTTCACTGTTAGCAGTAGAGAGAAATTTTTAGCAAATGCTTTAATTAGGTTTTTTAATGTTATTTGATCCATAAGTTTATAACCTCTGTTTTTTGGTTCTTTCTTGTTTATATCGGCGGAAAGAACCTGATTCCACAGATTTAAACAAGATTCCACGGCCATTCTTAGTTCTGTCTAGCTTACTCTTATTGTCTTACCAAAAACTATCTAAAACAAGAATGGCCTATTTTTTTGCCAGCTTTCGCAGCTGCTCTTTCGCAAAGTTGCGCAATGCTTTTGGTTCGAGATGGAAAAAGAGCAAGCGTTTTTTTGTGAGAAGCTCTGCTAAAAGGGTTTTAGTTATTCCTTCGTCAAGTAGCAATAATGATTTGAGTGCGCTCATGCGCAAATCAATGCTTGCTAACTCGTCAAGATCGACACTTGTTGTTCCCTGCGCAATAGGTACCAAGGCTTCTCGCACCTGCTTGAACCTATAACTGCCCAGATATTCTATTGCTGCGATTTGTATTTGCAGCTGCGGAGGCTTCAGGGTTTTTAGCAGTATAGACAGGGCAATATCAGAGCCTCGGATTGCGATAAGCTTTAAGGCACGTTGCGCAAGAATCGTGTTTTCATGAAAAGTTATCTCCCCTAATAATGGCAGCGTGTCCTCGCTTTTTATGAGCTGCAGCAGATCGATAAGACGTATTATATTAGGGGTTAATTCTTGTTGCAGGTTAATGTCTAGTTTAAACGCATTGAGTGTATGGTGCTCAGAGATTAACTTTTGGATCATTTTTTCCTGCGGCAGATTTTCTTGTTGAGCATAAAGTTTGACAAGTATTGCGATCAGTTTTTCGCCAAGAAGCAGAAAGAATTCTTCGAAATGTTTTTTTGCGGCAGCCAGGTCTTCCTCAAATAAAATGTTTATTGCGAGCTTTTCCAATAAGACATTCGGTATCTTTTATGCTCTTTTGATGATGAGCTGTTTGTTTTTAGGGAGCAGCGCGCTGTCTGGCGATGACTCTATCTGTAAAAAGCTAAAGATATCCTTAGTTTGTTCCCAGTAATCTTGCTTCATTATGTTTTCAGTGAGTGATATCAGTTTGTTTAAAATATTTTCAAAAAAGTTATATTCGCTTTCGGTACATAGCAAATATTTTAAAACGCCTAAATGCGCATTATCCATACTGAATTCCAGGATATTGTTTTCAAGTTTTAATTTGTCAGGGTGAACAGTTTTAAGAATATTTAGCCCTTCTACGATATCTTTAAATTCCATGTCCGAGATCGTGCCTAAGGCCATTTCTTCTGTGTCTTCTAATGAAAATCCGGGCGCGAATGCGGCGCAAATCTCATTAACTACTTCCTTGACTTTAGTTTGACTAAGGCAGCTTTGAAGTTTTTCCCTGAAAATAGGGAGAAAGTTCAAAAAAGATTCACGGTCTATGAATAGCTGCCCGAGAACCTTCTTTGTATGCGCAAGTATAGATACATTGTCTTTATCTGCAGTTTGAATTTTTTCTGTGATCAGCTGCGCAGTAGTTTCTGCAGTGACTGTTTTTGATAAAGTCTCAATGGCGTTTGTATACGCAAGGATTTCATTGTCTGGATTATCAAATATTAGGCTCATCAGATCTGTAGCGTCAAAGGAGGCAACAACATCTTGCAATATCACTTGTAGTTCTTCTTTTTCTGAAATTGCATGCTTGCTCATGCTTACTTTAATTCGATTGATAAGATTCAGGATTAGCTGGCTTTCCGTAAGCTTGCAGTTTTCATCCCTTAGTATGAACTGAGCGGCAACTTTCATGAGGGCACTGATAATACCAGGCTCTTTTAATAGGTCATAGAGAATATGTGCCTGGGCAGAGTCGAGAGCAACCATATCGTCTGTAAAAAAACGAAAGATTTCGCTGTTAGACAGCGCCAGTAAACGCTCCTGGTCAATGGTAGCATGCCGACGGTAATAATATTCTATAAGCTTGGTTGATTGCGCACCGGCCTGGGCAAGCTTAATGCTGGCGCCGCCTTCTTTAGCTAAAGTTTTCGGATCGGTATTAAGCACTTCTATCAAAGCTGTTACATCTGTTATCGTAACGCCAATGTTGAAGGTAATCTGGCGGATATATCTTTTTTGCAAGTCTTCAATAAAGGTATCTATTCCCGGAGGCTTGTTGAGAGGCAGGCATATGTCTAATACATATAGCCTGCTTGCAAAGATGCGTATTGTCACGATTTGCCGTTCGCCAAGCATATAATTCAAGTAATCAAAGAATTTCCCCAAAACCTGCAGCAGCATTTGGTGGCCCTTAGGATAAAGGTGCACGGCTTTGAGCATACCGAAAAGATTTCCGGCAAACTGGCTGGCAATCTTTAATTCTGCTGGATTAATAATCTTTTCACTATCTTTATCGTAGCCCATATGTGCTCCTAAGTATTAAATATTATAACAGACTCTTGCTTCAGGGGCAAATCAGTCGGGAGGATAGAGGGTAAATAAAATAGCGAGAAAAAAGACCGAAGTTCGAAGGATGATTCTCCTTCGCTACCTATTTCGCCAGGGCTACGAAGGTCAGGAAAGCTATGGAGGATAGGTGGATGATCGTCCGCCAGAAAACGGCGAGGCTAAGACGAAGGACGAGGAGAAAAAAGTTATTGGTTCTTAATGAGGAATTACAAGGAAAACAAATCAGCCAGAAGCTGAATGGACGGGAAAGGCACTCCTTGATTTTTCAAGTAAGATGTGATATCTTATGCAAGTTAGAGCAGGTGCAGAGTAATGGTAAAAAGCGGGAAAAATCCCGCCCAAAAACGGCGGGACATGCCGTTGAAGCATCGCAATAAATAAAAAGATTGAAAGCGGAGGAGTGGCTGAGTGGTCGAAAGCGGCGGTCTTGATAATGAAACTTAGGTTTTTAGAGCGACCGCAGGGAGAGAAGAAAAGCCTGTAGTTGAATTAATCCCGCAGTTTTTCTGCGGGAAAAACCGTTGAAGCATCGCAATAAATAAAAAGATTGAAAGCGGAGGAGTGGCTGAGTGGTCGAAAGCGGCGGTCTTGAAAACCGTTGTACTGCAAGGTACCGTGGGTTCGAATCCTACCTCCTCCGCCAGTTATACCAATTCGAACCCTTGTGCTTATCATCTAGTAGCGCGAGGGTTTGAATTTTTGTATGCGCCACATAATAAGGCTTAAATTCACCCTCACCGTTATTGATAAGCGAGTAAATATCCGCGTCTTTATCCGCAATCGGCTCAAGCCGAATACTTCCTAAAAGTTCCTTAAGCGCCAGAGCTGAGGCAACAGTATTCTTATTCAAAGTTTCATTTAATTTTTCCAGCCGATGATTAATCCATTCTTTTGGCGGAGCTTGAAAGCTATTATTTTTTTGAAAAGCCAAAGAATCTATTTCTTGCTTGAGTTCTTCGCTTTTTGTCTCTGCGTTTTTTAATGCTTTGGAAACTGTCTTTGAAAAATGACCCATCTTAATATAATGAAAATAGTTTTGCGTTTCTGATAGGATTTTCTCGTATTGAGCTTTCTTTTTCTTTATCTCTTTCGGTGTTCCATTAAGATTCTTGGAAATAATTTTCTCTAAATTCTTATATACATATTGCAGATTTCCCACAGTTAGGAGGTTGTCTTTTAATTCAGAAATAATCGCGGATTCTATACGTTTGCGCGGAATCATCAGAGTATTGGTGCAGGATTTCCGCTTTGCATTATAGCATCCATAATAGCCGCTGCCTTTACCGCTGATCAGAACAATCGCGCCATTGCATTGATCGCACTTTAAAAGGCCAGATAATAAATGTGTGGGATTAGCATGAACATAGCTTTTTTGTTTTGTTGAGGAAGTCTTTGATTGTTTGCAAGCAGGCCAGGTCCCATTAATTTCCTGCCAACGTTTTTGCGCTTGTTCCCAAAGGTTTTTATCAATAATGGCCAAATCTTCTTTAAAGCTGGTAAGCTGTTCTTTTTCTACGCGAGCAACTTTTTTTATCTTTCCGGTCATAGGATCTCGTACATTCTTCCATTTTCGCCAGATCCAAAGGCCGGTATATTTTTCATTCTTCAAAATTCGGCTCACTGTAGATATGTTCCATCCTCCTGGAAGCCCTCTTTTAGTAGGGATTTTATCATTATTAAGCTCTTTGACAATTTTGCCGATGCTCTTTTTGTCGATAAATCTCCTAAAGATCATCTTGACCACTTCAGCCTCTTCGGGCTGGATTTTATGTGCCATTCCATCATATTTAGGCTTGCCTTTTTTGTTAAGCCTAAGTTCTCCAACAGGTTGTGTGTAATAGCCATACACGTTCTCACCAGTGCTAAAACCGCGTATTTTTTGCCCCTCTAGGCCTCTCATGGTCTTTTTCTTGAGATCATCAAGATATAGCTCATTAATAAAGCCCCTTATATGAATACCCAGCTTCGCATTGTCATCATCCGCAACAATCCCGTCTGAAACAGAGATCAGCTTGACTTGTAAATAGTTAAATTTCATCACCAAAGTCAGCATTTGGTGATTACTTCGGGATAATCGAGACAAGTCATCAACGGCTAAAGCCTCAAATTCCTTGTTCTCAGCTGCTCTTTCCAGTGCCTGAAGCCCCGGCCGATTAATAATCGACCCGGACATAGCCTCGTCAACATAGATATGCCTGTCCTCCACGCTCATGTCATTGTCCTGTATATACTTACGGCACACCCTTATTTGATCATCAATACTTGTTGCGCTCTGATTTTCCGACGAATATCTAGCATAAATGGCTACTTTCATTAGAATCTCCTTTGTTTGTGAAAAATTCAGGATTATTTTTAGCTGTTTCAATATATTCTTCGGCCAATATTTGACCGTGCCCGCGCGTACGCGAAAATTGTATTTGAAGCATACAATCCTCAGGTTATTGAGGACATTATAAAGAAGGAAAAGGAATACGGTAAAAGCATGCTAAAAAAAGCCTTCAACATTATTGCCCAGAAAAACACAGATAATCCAAAGAAAACTTATGGTTATGTGGTCGGGATTTTGGAGAATTGGGGGGAGAAATGAAAAAATGTTTCGCATGTGGGAAAACCCATGATGATAGTTGGACACTATGCTTAAATTGTCGGAATTCGCTGGATTCATATAATACAGATAAAGAAAATAAAACAGCTAAGGATTTAGATTCTATTGCATTGTTTAGAGAAAGAAACCAGAAACGGTACGAAAAAGGGGAAAAGCTAAGAAAATTTGGGATATTTGCTTTTTGGGTTGCGCCGGAATTATTTTCTATAAAAGAATGGGCATTTTGTAATAAAAAAGAGGAAATAGTAAAAGCGATTAAAGAGTGGAGAGCAATAGGTATTGAGATTTAAAACCAGCTAAAAATCATATTAAAAAAGTTACAGAAAAAATATCAACAATGGGCATTACACTCACTTATTTTGTGGTAGTGGGGATGGCAGCTTTCGATGAAGGAGACTTTTCCCAAAAAGGGATAGTAAAAGAAGAAACAACTAAAATATGGCAGGAAGAATTTGCAGAGGTGGTTCAGAGAGCAGAAAAAAAACTGAAACCCTGGTGGCAAATTCACATTAGCGTTATGGAATAAAGACCTAAGTCAATGATTTTAAATTATTGACACATTTTAAGGTTGGGAGTAAAATAAAAATATAGTTCTAAAGTCCCGAGTTGAGAAGGAATAAATCCCGGACGTTAAAACCAGTAAAATCTGGTCCGTCAATATTTGTGGCGGAAAGTAAAACCTTCGCCAAATAAGGCGGAGTTTTTTTTATTTCAGGAGGATTTAATGGAAAAAGCATATAAATGCCCGGATTGCAACCAAAACTTGGTGAAAAAAGAGAAACTTGTTTACGAATGTCCAAAAAACAGGAGTTCTTAATAATGCTGGAAGAGACAGGCATCCCAAATGGGAGTGTTCTTCTTAACCTAGGTTTTTTAGATGATGAATAGTTTATTTAGAAGATCTTTATAAGGCATCTATGTCGCAACTGCTTGTTGGGCAAGGATTTACTACTTCTAAAATAAGTGATGCTAAAAGTTTATTTAGATGTAACCAGATGTTTTTAAACAGAGCATTAAGGTCGTGGAAAGATAAGTCAAAGAAAGAGCTGTGAAAATAGAAAAACTGCACTTCTATAACTTTAAAACGACAAATTTTTTACCAAAGAAACCACGTGTCATTAAGAATAGGAGAAATGTTAATCCAGAGCAGTTTTTATGAGATACTTTTTGTAATAACCGGGTTATTGTTATTAGGAGCTTTTATTCTGAGTTTTGGTTTAGAGGAGCCGCGCAAATTATGATTAAATATTACCCTGAGTCGGGAGTGGAAGTCAGTTCATTTGTTGCAAAACATTACGATGCTTTAATGAATATGGCAAGTTTTGGAAGGTATTCCAGTTTTATTCAAGAAGCTGTTAAGTTTATGCGTATTGAACCAGGGGATAGGATTCTGGATTTAGGCGCAGGTACAGGTAGAAATGCTTGTTTGATGATGGAGTATCTTTCTTCTGAAGGAAAACTAATCGGAATAGATACATCTCATGAAATGATAGGGCAGTTTAGAAAAAAATGTGTAAGTTTTCCTAATGCTAGGATTGTTAATGCCAGAGTGGATAAAGGTTTTCCTTTTAAAGAAAATTTTGATAAAGTTTTTATCTCTTTTCTCCTGCACGGATTTCCACAGCAGGTGAGAGAATCGATCATAGAAAATGTCTATCGGATATTAAAAAAAGGTGGAAGTTTTTTTATTTTAGACTATAATGAATTTTTTTACTCAGAGATGCCTTTTTATTTTAAAGTATTTTTTAAAATGATTGAATGTCCTTATGCTTTTGATTTTATAGAAAGAAATTGGAAAAGTATCCTACGCAGCAAAAATTTTGGGTCTTTCCAAGAGAAGTTGTTTTTTAAAAATTATGTAAGAATACTTAAAATGGGGAGGAATAATTAAAATGAATATGGATATTGACAAGTTGAAGAGGGAAATTGAGACAGAAAGAAAGCAGAAAGATGAATTCTTCAAATCGGGATACCAGTCTCCTGTTTCTCAGGAGGAAAAGGAGCATTTTAAAGGATTAAATTATTATCCTCCTGTTGCTAAATATAGGTTTGAACTAGAGTTATTTGGACATGATAGTAAAGATTTTTTAGAAATAGAAGATACAAAAGGAAATATGAGAAAATTCGTAAGATGGGGTGAGTTCAGGTTTGATGTGAATGGGGTTAAATGTAAATTGCAGGTTTATAAATCGGAAGAACAAGATGAAAGGCTGTTCGTTCCTTTTAAAGATTTGACTTCTGGAAAAGCAACTTATGGAGCAGGGAGGTATCTGGATTTAGAATCTGGGAGAGACATTATATCAGGAAACAAATGGACGCTGGATTTTAATAAAGCTTATAATCCCTGGTGTGCTTATAGTAAAAATTATGCTTGCCCATTCACTCCGCCTGAAAATTGGTTAAAAGTTGCGATATATGCAGGGGAAAAGAGTTATTCTCATTGAAAAAAGAGCCTGAATGCGGTAATCTGGTATGGGAAAGAGTTGTAAAAGATATGCCTGCTTATTGCCGGGAACTGTTTAAAACTTTCGAGGAAAAATGAGTATAAAAGAAAATTATCTACGGATTAGAGAAGAAATTCCAGAATATGTGAAAATAGTTCTGGCAGCTAAGATGAGAACAAAGGAAGAAATAGAAGAAGTAATTCATGCCGGAGCGGAAATTATCGGAGAGAATTATGTCCAGGAAGCAGAAAAGATGTATCAAGAGTTTGGGGAAGAGGCAAAGAAGGTCAAGTGGCATATGATTGGCGACTTGCAAAAAAATAAAATAAATAAAGCTTTAAGAATATTTGATTGTATTCAGACGGTTGATTCTCCTGAATTTGCTGAAGCCATTAATAAACGAGCGGAGAAAATAAATAAAATAATGTTTGTTTTCATAGAAGTAAATATAGGCAGCGAAATGACAAAAGCTGGGGTTAAACCGGATTATGAAATTATTGAGAAATTAGCTGAAAGAATTGCTGAGTTAAAATATTTAAGATTAGAGGGTTTGATGACAATGGGGCCAAGGGTAGGTAATCCCGAAGATTTGAGGCCTTATTTTAGAAAAACAAAAAATATTTTTGAGAAACTAAAAGAAAATGTTTCTAATGAGGATTTGAAGCATCTCTCAATGGGTATGTCGAATTCTTATAAAATAGCAATTGAAGAAGGAGCTAATATGGTAAGATTGGGAACAGCTATATTCGGCAAGAGAATCTGTAATATTAATGGTCAATAGGAGGTATGGCGATTTTAGATGTAAATCTTAAATCAGGAGAAACTTCTGAGATTGCCTGCTTGAGGGAATTGGCAGAGGAAACAGGCTTAAGAGGTAAAATCAAAAGGTTAATAGGGGTTTACACTCAAAAATCAGATACGATGGCTCGATTATTATTATCGGTTATGAGGTTAGTATTTCTAAAAACACTCTATTATTAAACAATGAATTGAAAGAAGCAAAATTCTTCAGCAAGAGAAATTCACCTTTTATTCCATTTTTATCATATAGACAAATAATAAAAAAAATATAAAAATTATGAGATTAGCAAATGACAATTGTAAAGAACGAAATGCATATTGTGACAATAAACCAGTAAATTGATATAATCTCTTCATTGACTAAGTGAAAGGTAAAAGATGGAAGAAAAAGATGGAAACGCACAAAGATCAAAACAGGACAAACGCCTTAAAAATAAAATGCTTAATATAAAATATAAGCTGATTGTAATGAGTGGAAAAGGCGGGGTAGGAAAAACTACGATAGCAGTTAATTTAGCATACGGATTGGCTGTTAAGGGAAATAAAGTAGGATTGCTAGATGTTGATATTCACGGTCCGAATACTCCTAAGATGTTAGGGATTGAAGAAGAAAGGCTTGTAGGCTCTGAATTAGGAATTGAGCCTATTAAAGTTATATCTAATCTAAAGGTAGTAAGTCTTGCTTTATTACTTGAAAACAAAGATCAGCCGATAATATGGCGTGGACCTCTTAAGATGATAACTATAAAACAGTTTTTATCGGATGTTAATTGGGGCGAACTTGATTATTTGATTATTGATTCTCCTCCGGGGACGGGTGATGAACCCTTGAGCGTTTGCCAGCTTATTCCAGATATAAATGGGACTATTATAGTTACAACTCCGCAGGATGTGGCAATTTTAGACTCCAGAAAGAGTGTTTTGTTTGCCAAAGAATTGAAAGTGCCTATTGTGGGCATAATCGAGAATATGAGTGGTTTCGTCTGTCCCCATTGCAAAAAGGAGATAAATTTATTTGGGATAGGTGGAGGTGAAAAGTCTGCACAAGATTTAAAAGTACCGTTTTTAGGAAGGATTCCGATTGAGCCTGAAATGGTAAAATCAGGCGATTCCGGTCAGCCATTTATCCATTTCAGAAAGGAAATACGAACAGCAAATATTATAGACGGAATAATAGATAAAGTCATAGAATATCTAAAGTCTTCAAAATAGGGGAAAAAATAGAAAATAGGGACAGCGACCATTTTTCAACCGAATCAAGTAAAGGTAGGTTTGGCGGAGAAGAAGTAGGGTACACCCAAGTAGGACGTTTACTTTATTTTTAAAATAGGACGTCTGCAAAGTAGCACTTAAAGTCATGAAAGTCTCATTGAGGGATTAGGACACTCATGGACGCTCAGGCGCTTCAGATACTCAGACACTTTGCATAACCCTTTCCCTATCAGAATATTAAAAAACAAATATTAAAAGTTTAAAAAAAATTGCCTTGTCTGTTTCTTTTACCATTTGCACAGTAACCCATACATATTCCGATTTTCCAAACAAAAGTCTAATAAACCAAAACATATTTACCTCCCGAGCGATTAGCGTTTAGCGATTAGCGAGTAGGAAAAACAAAAGCCAGAACAAGGTCGCATGTAAAAGATTTTTATTCATAGTGTCTTCTTCTTTAAATGATTAATTGCCTTTAGGACAATTTTCTTATTCACGTTTAGGCTCTTGGCTATATCCGGTAAGTTCTGCCTAATAAGCGTAATTGAATTGCTTTTCGGGCTATTTTTTGGTATAAAGGGGGTGGTTACAAATAATATCTTGATATGTGCGGTAATTTCGGAGGCACATTCAACTGGCTCAGTGTGCCCGGTGGTCATGGTGCGAATTGGTTGCAACTGTGTCTGCCAGTTTACCAAAAACAAAACAATCGTATTCTTTACAAACGGATGCGAAGAAGGGCTCTAATGTTAAATAAAGGAAAAAATATTTTTATTGCGATTTTTTGCTGCGCAGTTGTTTTAGCGTTCTCTACAGGTCTTTACGCTATTGATTATCAATATTCTCCTAGCAAACAGGCTACCGAAAATTTTAAAATAGGGCTGATTTTTAATAATGCCCAAAAATATAGTAAGGCAATTCCGTATTTCGAAAAAGCACTTAGCGCAGATCCGGAATTTGCCGCAGCATTATTTGAGATAGCTTTCGCCTTTCAGAATACGGATAATAGAGATAAGGCGATATCATATTATAAAAAAGGATTCGCACGTGATAAGCATTTTTTGCCCGCCTATTCTCAGGTAGCGCTTTTGTATATTGAAAGAGGAGAGGTCTTTAAAAGCTATCAATGGCTTAAAAAAGGGCAGCAACTTTATCCTTCTGACCGATGTATAAATCAAATGATCGGCTCTATTGAGGCTCAAAACAAGGGCAGATTAGCCCTGGCTGAGGCAGCGCAAACAAGCGGCAGCAATGTTACCATTGGTAAATCCGGACAAGGTGTTTTTATCGGCCCGATCTATTATAAAAAAGATAAAATGCCGGTGAGCGTTACGGAGCAAAGGCTTTATGATGAATATGTAAGCAAGGTGGAGTTTTTAGAGGATGACGGCATGGACGAAAAAACTGCCGACGTACAAATGCTGCAATGGTATGAAGTGGCGTTCAAGAAGTATAATATCAATGCTCATAATTTTAATCATATGCTAAGAAAAATGGCTTATGAAGAAGTGCCTCCTCAGAGTTATGCCCCGCCTATGCTTGGCGATTAGAATTGATTTTTAAACAGGTTGAAGATATGTATAGCATAAACTTTATACAAGCAGCTTCCACAAAGAGCGCTATGCTTAATAACAAGAATAGCCTTATTTCTGATCTTAAAAAACATAAGAAACAATCCCAGAGGTTTTTGATACAGATGTTTGCATTGGTAATCATGTTGTTGTTTCCAGCAATCCTTACTGCGCAAGAAGGCGTAGATGTGATTTCGACGAATAATTATGCAAATCTCTCTCTGGAATATTATTATTATATCCCCGCACAGGCCAGCAAGACTCCTTTCGTGTCTTATCCTCTGATGGTAATGGTTCCAGGATTATCCGGGCAAGGAAGCGTCTTGGTCAACCAGGAATTTTGTGAAGCAGCAAAGCGATATGGCATAGATGCAAAATATAAGGAATATAATCCCGGGCAGGATATGGTTCCTGATCAATTTCACGATAGCCTGGATTTTTTTGCGTATTATCGCAGGCCGGGTAAAATTAATGTGACAAATAAGGGTAAGCATGAAAAGGTGGCTCCGGCAGCGGCTATAATTCCCGAGGCATCTTCTGGGGAAGTAATCGTGCCTTTAATAAACGGACAAAAGACTAGGGGAAGGATCAAGTCGGAAACAGATAAGAAAGTAGTTTTAGATATTGACCTGGGTCGTACTCGGGGACCCCTGAGTATGTCGTGCAGTGAAATAAAACGAATTGAAAAAGTTGAAAACTAAGAATTATAGCTAGACAATGAACACTCTGGGGAGGACAGATAAATCTGATGGACTCCATACAAAAAATCTTTAAGAATACCTCAAAACACTTTTCTGCTAAAATTGTTATTGCGCAAAAAATTAATAACCAATGGATGCAACTGACTTTTGGCGATTTGGGGAGCAAGGTTAATGCATTAGCCGGATTTCTTCAAGAGCAACGGATACGCAAAGGTGACAGGGTGGGTATTATTTTAGAGAACTGCTGGGAATGGGTGGTTGTATTTTTTGCTATTGCGCATCAAGGGGCAGTTGCTGTTCCCATTAGCCCGGAGGCAAGCAGTGCGGAAATTAACAATATTATTGCTGATGCATCTCCCGCACTTGTATTTATCTCAGAGCATCTGGATACAGCAAAGATCAATGCTTTGACCATTATTTCTGCCCAAGGAGAATTGTTTAAGCATGTATTAGGAGTTCGTGATAAAGAGTTGGAGATCGTAGAATCTGCCCCAGATGACCCGGCTTGTATTTTATATACTTCGGGCACAACGGCAAATCCAAAAGGGGTAATGCTTTCGCAGAACAATCTGTTGTCTAATTGCAATTCGATTAATAAATTAAATCTGATTAAAAGCAATGATAGTATTATTTCAATTCTGCCCTTGCATCATGCTTTTGCTTTAACCATAACACTGCTTATGCCTGTTCTATCTGGCTTGACTATTGTTTATCCTCAGACTTTAAGAGGAGATGAATTGCTTGAGGCAATGCAGGAAACAAAACCAACGATTTTCCTGGCCGTTCCAAAGATATTTTATTTAATGCATCAAAAAATCATGGGGAAGTTTAATAAAACGCCGTGGTTTCTAAAAATAACAATCCAGCTTATTTTAAGTCTCAGCTGCTTTGTGCGCAGGATAAGCGGGGTCAATCTTGCCAGGATACTTCTTTTTAAAATGCACAGGAGATTTGGCAGAAGGATGCGGTTATTTGTAAGCGGCGGAGCCAGACTTGATCCTGTGGTTGCGGCTGACCTATATCGCTTGGGGTTTACAATATTGGAAGGATATGGGCTGACAGAGACTGCGCCGGTATTAACGCTCAATCCTTATGCAAGGCCTAAGTTTGGTTCAGTGGGTAGGCCTTTGCCTGATGTAAAAATAGAAATTTACAATCAAAATACCCAAGGCATGGGGGAAGTAATTGCGCAGGGGCCGAATATTATGCTTGGATATTATAAAATGCCTGATAAGTCAAAAGAGGTTATTAAGGAAGGCTGGTTTTATACCGGAGACCTTGGGTTTATAGACAAACAGGGATACCTTTATTTAACCGGCAGGCAAAAAGAGGTCATAGTTCTTAGTTCAGGACTTAATATCTTTCCACAGGAGATAGAGGACATATATGCCCAGCAGTCTCCGGTTAAAGAAATCTGTGTGTTCGACGCTCCGACGCATAATAAAAAAAATGACGCGGCCCTTTTGTGGGTAATGGTTGTTCCTGATCTGGATTATTTTAAGAGCATAGGCGAGGTAAACCTAGAAAGAGTTTTGAAAGATAAGTTTGACAATGCCTCGCGTGCATTGCCGGAGTACAAGAGAATTCGCGGTTTTTCCATAAGCCTTGAAAGCCTGCCGCGTACATTGCTTGGTAAGATAAAGCGGTTTGAAGTTAAAAACGCGTATATTGAAAAATTAAAACAAACGCAGAGCAAAGCAGGAGTTTTTCAAGAGGCAGAGCTCTCTTCAGAATATATACGGTTATTAGCAACGCAGACCGGGAAAAAGATAACTGCGTATTTGAAGCAGTATGCAAAAACTAAGAAGCCGATTTTGCCCGGTGATTTACTGGAACTAGATCTGGGGCTTGATTCCCTGGGCCGGGTTGAGCTTGCCAGTGGGCTTGAGAAAGTATTCAATATAAAAATAGATGACGCGATCATCGGCAATGCTTTTACAGTAGGTGATTTAATCCAAGGCATCGATAGTTTGATTGTCAATGATGCAGATATATCCTCAGGGGAAGAGAGCAGCGTGCATGTTCTGGAGCAGGCGTGGGGGAAAAGGTTAAAATCGTTGCCAGCACAAGAGAACATAGAAAAAATTGACCTGCGGCCCGGGATTGGCGCATGGCTGGTCGGCACGGTTTTTATAGAGATCGTAAAAGCGGTTTTATTTATTTTTTTTCGATTGAAGATTAGCGGAAAACATAATGTTCCTAAAAATGGCCCGTATATAGTTTTTGCCAACCATACAAGTTTTTTGGATGGGTTTATCATGGGGGCAGGGCTCCCTGCTTATGCGCGTATGGATATTTTTTTTCTTGGGTTTAGGTCATATTTTAATGTGCCGATTGTTCGCAATTTAATAAAAATCGGCCGGATAATCCCGCTGGATTTTTCTACGCATTTACTGGAATCACTGCGCAGTAGCTATTATATTTTAAGTAAAAAGAAGAATCTCTGTGTTTTTCCAGAGGGGGTGCGTAGCTTAGACGGTAGAATTAACTTTTTTAAGAAGGGCTTTGGTATTTTAGCCAAAGAAAGCGCGGCGAAGCTTGTGCCAGTTTATATAAAAGGCGCGTACGAGGCCTGGCCGCGTACATCAAAAAATCCGAAATTGCATCCATTGCATATCAGGTTCGGATCAGTGATGGATGTTGAACAAATTGAAAAGCAGGGTTTTGCGCTGGGGGCCAAAGACAGCTATGAGGCGGTATGTCTAGGCGCGCAACAGGCTATAAATAACTTAACTCAAAATGACATGTAGGGGCTGCGCCCTTGCAAGGTATTTTTATTCCTGCCAAGTAAATAAAAGCAAAATCTTGATTGGACCGTACGAGTTGACCAAAGACACAAGAATCTTTGTTTCTTTTTCATCTAATGGGCTTAAAGTTTCACTGGAAAGAACTTGCGGCACAGAGGCATTTAATTTGACAAAAACTTGATAGCTGGTGCAGCTCGCGTAGCAGATGATATTAAGCAATTCACAAAGCGTTTCATTTTTTTTGACCAGCGTTTCATCAACACCATTGCGCCTACAGATTTTTGTGTGTAATATCTGGGCCATTTCACCTTTAAGCAACATTATATAGCGGATGACCCGATCTCCTTGTTCGTTGAAATGATCAACTTGCGCGGAAAATTCCGGGAGAGTAAAATTATTGTTTACTGTTTCATGCCAGTCAAATTTAACGAAAATTCCAGACATGCGCTGTAGTATTCTAACAGTATGGGATGTGAATTTTTCTATAACGGGGCGTTCTTTTTTGAAAACTTCAATATAAGAAAAAGGAGGCAGAGTTTTGTCACGCTTGTTTTGCTCTTCGGTAAATTTAGTCAGGGTTTCATCACGTTTTTCCTTTGTTATGTATCCCCGCTGTACAATCACCTCGCCTAAACATATATGCCGTTCGGATTGAATGTTTACTAATTCATCAATTTGATTTTGGGTTAGATAGCCAAGTTTTTGTGCGCCTTCTCCGAAAAATAGATCTTCTTTTTTTGAAGCGCTAGTATTGCTTTTATTTGTTTTTCATCCAGCAGATTGCGGGCAATAGCCAGATTGCCTATCTTTTTATTCAATACTTCATGCGTTGTGAGCGTCTTAGCTAGTTGCTGTGCGTTGATAATGTCTCTGTTTAATAAATACTGTCCGAAAAATGCATTGTTCATAATATCCTTCTTTGTTGCATGGTTAACATATTATAACAGAATTTTGACATTAAGCGTATAATAAGTACTTTGGCCTTGACTATATATGTTATAATATCTCTAAAATAGGTTAAAAGCAGAAGGGGCTTTTATGCGCAGGATATATTGTATTGCTTTATGTTTCTTTATGGTTTTTTCCGGTTGCGGCAGGTCTAAAACGCAAGGGCAGGAGTCAAAATACAATAGAGCCCTTATCTACAGAGATAGGGTAATTCTATCGATTGATTCATATCACGCGGGATATTCCTGGAGCGATGGGATTACCCGGGGCGTGCAGGAAACGCTAAAAGACACAGGAATAGATCTAAGAATTCATAGGATGGATACCAAAAGAAATACCAGCGAAGAATTTCGCAGGCAAGCCGCCATACGAGCAAAGACCTTGATTGAAAAAATAAAACCAGATATTGTTTTAGTTTCTGATGACAATGCCTTTAATTATTTGGTCAGGGAATATTATAAGGATGCGGAGCTGCCAATTGTCTATTGCGGGCTTAACTGGGATTCATCTGTTTATGGGGCGCCTTATAAAAACACAACAGGCATGATAGAGATAAGTATGGCAGAGCAGGTAATCAAAATATTACAAGAATATGCTTCAGGTAACAGAGTGGGTTTTATCTCAGGAGATACGACAGCAGAGCGCAAAAACATGGAGTATTATAAGCAAAAGCTGCAGCTGCATTTAGATAAAGAATACTGGCCGACAAACCTGGCTGAATTCAAGCGAGATTTTCTGATGCTGCAGGAAGAAGTCGATATTATTATACTGCAAAATGTGATCGGGCTTGCAGGTTGGAATGAAGAGCAAGCAGCAGAACTGAAAGTCTTTATAGAAGAAAACATCAAGATACCTGTAGGCGGGCTCTATGATGGGACGCGTGATTATTGCCTGATTCAAATTGAAGAATCATCTTTTGAGCAAGGTGAATATATGGCGCTAACAGCACTGCGCATATTAGATGGTAAAAAGCCTGCAGAGATTCCTGAGGTTAGCAATACAAAAGGAGACCTTGCTCTGAACTTAAGGCTAGCCGACAGACTTAATATAGTGTTTTCACCGTTATTGCTTAGAAACGCGGTTATTGTTGTGGGAGAATAAGTTTATATGTTGAACGGAACATTACGTCAAAAAATCTTTCTAGGCTTTTGCTCTATAATTGGCTTATCATCAATTTTGATTGTGATAACCTACTTTTCTATGGGCAGCTTTCGCAAAGCATCTAAAAACATCCCCCCGATTATTAAGCATATTGAGATCCTGGAAAATCAGCTTGAGTTAACACCAAGTATTGAGAGCAACCTGGAAACATATATACTGACGCATAGCCAGGCAACCCGCAAAGTGCTTGAAGTGACTATGCAGGAATTAATGCAAAGCGCGCAAAGGCTGAGAGGAGCGCAGTATGGGCATGGCAAAGAAAATGCGAAGTTGATAACTGCTATTGCCAAAGCGCAAGCTGATATTGATTTGCTGGATGAGGTGCTTTATGATAATGCGTTGAAAAAGCAGATAAATAGACGGGTCATAAGAGTGTATAAGAGCATAGCGGGTGTTCGCAAAATTCAGGAAGCGATGCAGGTATATCATTTAAGCCTATTTAAAAAAACATTAAAAATTCAGGATGGTATTTTAAACACATTGTTATTCAGAATTGTTTTTATGGGGATTATTATTGTCTTAGCCGGGATTGGATTGGCATTGCTTTTGTCGCATTTTATTGCTCGTAGTTTATTAAAACTAGAGCAAGCTGCTTCTGCGATTGCTAAAGGCGATCTTGATACCCAGGTAAAATACCCCATAAACGACGAAATAGGTAACCTTGCAAAGGCCCTGGAGGTCATGCGTAAGACGTTGCAAGAATATAGTGCGGGTCTTGAAAGGAAGATAGAGCTTAGGACACAAGAGCTGCAGAAAAAGAACAGAGAGCTTGAAAAGTTCAATCAGCTGGTCATTGGGAGAGAACTAAGAATGGTTGAACTGAAAAAAAATAACATAGAATTAAAAACAAAGCTAGCCGAAAAACAATCAGAGTAATTTCCCACTGTTGTGATCTTTTTTGTAACTCGTACCTTTCCTTCGATGCGCAGTGAAAACGCTGGATATATATCAAAGCTTGTTGCTTGACAATCTGGGTGGGACTGTGTTACTATTTTTAAAAACGTGTTATACCACATGGGTAAAATAAAATCAGGCGTTAATATTCATTAAGCTATAATCCATGAGATCGAGTTTTTCTTAAGAACAGTAAAATAGGGAAGTATAAATGGTAGCAACGATGTTTGTTTCTGGTAAGTCACTACAGGTGGATTTCTAAAAATAGAAAGAAAGGGAATAATCATGCATATGGCAGATGCTTTAATTTCTCCTGCGGTAGGCATTGCGATGTGGGCGGTCTCTGCGGGTATTATTGGATATAGCGCGAAGAAAGTCCAACAAGAAACAAATGAGCATAAGATTCCCCTAATGGGAGTATTGGGGGCTTTTATTTTTGCGGCACAGATGATCAATTTCAGTATTCCCGGCACAGGTTCAAGCGGACACTTGGGTGGAGGAATGATTTTAGCGATATTGCTAGGCCCTTATGCTGCTTTTTTAGTTATGGCTTCGGTATTGGTGATCCAGGCTTTATTTTTTGCAGATGGCGGGCTTTTGGCATTGGGCTGTAATATTTTTAATATGGGTGTGTGGTCTTGTTTTATTGCCTATCCGCTAATTTTTTGCAGGATTGCCGGTGAAAATAAATCCCGCAATCAGATAATAGCTGGTGCTGTGTTGGCCTCTATCATCGCCTTGCAGCTCGGTGCTTTCAGCGTAGTGCTGGAAACATTATTATCCGGTATTTCTGCCCTGCCTTTCACGGCGTTTACTCTTTTAATGCAGCCGATACATTTGGCTATTGGTATAATAGAAGGGGTGGTGACTGCTGCGGTCGTGATGTTTATTTGGAACGCGAGGCCGGAAATTTTAAGTTCAGCCCAAGGACGGCAAACGCAAAATAAGCCTGGAATAAAAAAGGTTTTAGTAGGACTGCTTCTTTCCTCCTTTATTATTGGTGGAGTTTTTAGCTGGTTTGCTTCTGCTCATCCTGATGGCCTGGAATGGGCAATGTTTCATGCTTCAGGAAGGGAAGAATTGCACAGCAAGGACACAGTACATAGGTCTCTGGCCGCAATACAGAAAAAAACCGCTCTCTTGCCTGATTATGGGTTTAAACAGACAGAAAATGATACTGTGGCTGATACAATAGATTCCTGGCCGGCAGTGGATATCGGCACATCTGTTGCCGGATTAGCAGGTGGAGTATTGACATTGATTCTGGCTATGGCTTTGGGCTGGGGGCTGCGTCGCCGCAGAGGACTGGCATAGAATATGTTTTAGGCATTAGGATATAGACTATGAATAATATTGGTCAAACCTATTTTGATATCGGACGCATGGATACCTTAGCGCGCGTAGATAGTGTATTGCATCGGCTGGATCCCCGCGCCAAACTTATTACTACGCTATGCTTTATTTTGGCCGTAGTTTCTTTTGATAAATATGCGATATCTGCTTTGACCCCGTTTTTTTTATATCCTATGATTTTAATTGTTCTCGGCAGGCTTCCCGTGGGATATATATTGAAAAAGGTTCTTATTGCCTCGCCTTTTGCGGTTTTAATCGGAATATTTAATCCGTTGATTGATACGGCAATCCTGGTCCGCCTCGGGCCGGTGGCAATTTCCGGCGGCTGGATATCCTTTATATCAATATTATTAAGATTTGTTTTAACCGTTAGCGCGGCACTTAGTTTGGTGGCGCTGACCGGATTTAACGCGGTTTGTCAGGCATTGATAAAGCTGGGTGTCCCGCGCTATTTTGCTTTACAGCTTTTGTTTTTTTATCGTTATGTTTTTGTGCTTAGCGACGAAGTGGAACGCATGATACGTGCGCGTGCCTTGAGGTCTTTTCGGTCCTCGGCAATGGGCCTGTCTTTGTTCACGGCATTTGCCGGACAATTGCTGATGCGCGCTCTTGATCGCGCGGAAAGAATCTATATGGCTATGTGCTGCCGGGGTTTTGACGGACATATTCGCATGATAAAAGCCATGTCTATTAGACAGGTTGATATATTTTTTATACTTTTCTGGCTGACGATATTTATTTTTTTGCGGTGTATAAATGTGCCTTTGTGGTTAGGGGGCGTATTAATAGGAGCTTGGTGATGAGTCATCATATTGTAGCAGCAGTTGATTTGTCCTACACATATCCGGATGGGACAGTCGGTCTTAATGGAATATCCTTTCGTATCGTGCACGGGGAATCCGTGGCTATTGTCGGAGAAAATGGCGCTGGCAAGTCAACGCTTTTGCTGCATTTAAACGGATACTTATCGCCGGCAAAGGGAAGCGTGCATATTGGTGATCATACTATTACAAAAAAAAATATTCAGGCTGTGCGTCGCAGCGTAGGAATGGTTTTTCAGAATCCGGATGATCAGTTGTTTATGCCGACAGTATTCGATGACATTGCTTTTGGCCCATTAAATCTGGGATATACAAAAGAAGAGGCGCAGGCCAAAGTCCAAGAAGTGCTTCAAACTGTACAGATGGAACATTTAGCGCAACGCCCTCCATACAAACTTTCACAGGGCGAGAAAAGATCTGTAGCAATTGCTGCTGTTTTAGCGATGTCCCCGGATATTCTGGTCATGGATGAGCCGACAGCAAGCCTGGATCCATTATCGCGTCGGGATTTAATCAGGCTGCTTAGAAAATTTCAGCATACCAAGATCATTGCTACGCATGATTTGGATATGGTCATGGATGTTTGCACGCGTACGATTGTTTTGCATAAGGGGCGGATTGCGGCTGATGGCCCGACAAAAGATATTTTACTCGATGAGGATTTATTGCGTCGCAGTAAACTGGAAAAACCGCTTAGTATGCAAAACTGCCCGGCTTGCGGCACGTCCAAGCAGGCCAACAAGCACCAGTCCTTTGTCGAATGATTGTATCGGATTGCTTTTCCTATATATTTCTGATATAAATAAGGGGGAGCAATTATGGAAAACAGGTACAACCCTCTACAATTTAAAGAAATCATCAGGACCTTTAATCAAGCGGACATTGTGTTTATTAAATCGCTGTTTGAAGAGCAGGGTATTCTGTATTATATCAATAACGAAAATGTGGATATGGTGGGCATGCTCAGCTTTGCTGAGCCCATGCGGGTTATGGTGGCAGAAGATGATTTTGAGAATGCGCAGGAATTGCTGGCTGGATTTCAAGGCCAGTTTACAAAATTATCTGATATTGACGATTAATTGTTTTAAAAGAGTCTATTTTGGTAGACAGCTTGTTGACAACTTTCAATAATTATGGTATTATTAAGTTGTAAACAAGTCAACTTTTATGCCCAAGGCATAGCCTGTTTACAACTTATTTTATTGGTTTTAGTAAAAGTTGTAAACTTAAAAGCTAGTAAATATGAAAAGGCAGATAAATGGATATTCAGGCTGTAATTTTACAGTTTTTAGAAAAAAACGGACAGGTTAAATCAGCGGAAGTGGTTAAAGCCACAGGGTTTTCGCGTACTTTTGTTAATAGATTTTTTCAAGAATTAAGAGATGAAGGCAAAATAGTACTACTAGGCCAGGCAAATAAAGCGCATTATGTTCCGGCAACAACCGCAGCGATAAAAAAAGCTAATGAAAAAGTACGATTTGCGCATCGCATTTTAGAGAATAAAGATCTTTTTGAGCACACAGTGCTTAAGGATATTAAAATGCGAACAGTTATTTTTGAAGATATTCCAGATAATCTGGCAATGATTGTGGACTATGCCTTCACAGAGATTCTGAATAATGCTATTGAACATTCACAATCTGCCAAGATCGAGGTGTTTATAGAAAAGAGTGAGCATAATCTTTCATTCAGGATGATTGATAAAGGTATTGGCATATTTAATAACATTATGAACACAAAAGGGCTGGATAATGTTTGGGAGGCAATTCAGGATTTGCTCAAAGGCAAGCAAACAACCTATCCTCAGGCTCATAGCGGTGAAGGTATTTTTTTCACTTCAAAGATTGCTGATATTTTTACTATTCAAAGCGGCGGTAAAAAGCTGATTTTCAATAATCTTATCAAAGACATTTTCATAAAAGATATAAAAAATATTAATGGAACTAAGGTATTTTTTTCAATAGACTGTGCTTCACAAAAGGATTTGAGTGAAATTTTTAAAAAATACACGGATGATAACTTTACTTTTAGCCGGACGGATATTCATGTCAGGCTTTATAAAACGGGTGTTGAGTATGTTTCTAGATCACAAGCGCGTAGGATTCTAAGCGGATTGGATAAGTTTCAGAAACTTATTCTTGATTTTAAAAATATAGATACTGTTGGTCAGGGGTTTGCTGATGAGATCTTCCGCGTTTGGATATCGCAGCACCCCGGCATAGAGATAGAAGTTATAAACTTTAATGATAATATTCAATTTATGATTAATCGGGCGAAGGTAAGCGCTAAGTGAAAGCAGGAAGTTTAGCGGCAAGAAAAAGTTTGTGTTCATAGAATATCAATAGGATAAAAGCAGTAATTAGTTTGGAGAATAAAGATATCTTACCCTGCGAAACAGGGTTCGATATCCAAAATTTTAAAGAGCAAAAATTTGGAGAGTTAGTGCCGTCTTTGGCGGGATAAACAGAGCTTGCCCCGCCGTGGCGGGGTGGTCGTCCGTCAAGTGGAAACTGAGAAGTGGCCATTGGCGAGATGTCGCTAGAAGAACATCTATGAAAATACTTGGCGCAAATGTGATGGTCTCGATAATGAAACTTAGATTTTTAGAGCGACCGTAGGGAGAGAAGAAAAGCCTGTAGTTGAATTAATCCCGCAGTTTTTGTGCGGGAAAAACCCCGCCGAAAAACGGCGGGACAGGCCATTGAAGTAGCGAAATAAGTAAAAAATTTGAAAGCGGAGAGTTGGCAGAGTGGTCGAATGCGGTGGTCTCGAAAACCATTGTCTGGGCAACCGGACCGAAGGTTCGAATCCTTCACTCTCCGCCATTTATTTTTAGAAATATGTAATTCTCCTATTGACAAGCAGTTACAAGTATGCTATATTATCGATATAGTCATGGTGTCCAAAAAATGACTATACATTTTGACAAAAAGTGAGGATGATGTGGCAAGTAAAATTCATAGTGATTTCAGAAAGACAGCTCTAAATTTAGGGTTGTCTTTTTTCTTTAATCTGCAAAAGGGAGGGAAAATATGATTAAAATCCCACTAGAAAAATTGAAATTGTATGTATTACTTATATCATCAATAGTTGTAGCCATGTTTGTTTTCTTGGGACCTTTTGGTTTTTTTAATAATGCAATCATAGGATTTTTTGTTCAAGTTGGCATAATAGTTTGTTTTGAAATACAGAAAAGAATAGATAGGAAATGAAGAATCATGGGAATAGTTAAAAAAAGCGGAAAATACTTCATAGATTATTACGACGAGAATGGAAGCCGTAGGCGTAAGGCAATAGGCGGATCTATAAAAATAGCTAAAGATACGCTTGAAGATATAAAAGCAAAAGTAAGGCGTAAAAAACTTGGCTTTGATCTTGAAGAAGAAGCAAAAAATTTAAACATCAATGAGCTTTTCGGTGAATATCAAAAATACTCTCAAACAGATCATGCTCCGTCATCCCAAAAACGATACAATGCTATCATAGCTCATTTTAAAGAGTTTGCAGAGGGTTATCCTCTTCCCTCACAAATATCTCGCTTTACACCTAAAGCATTTGACGATTACAAGGCCTTCCGTAAGCAGCAAGGGGCAGCTAATAAAACAATAAACACCGAACTTGGGCTTTTTCGCTCTATTTTCTACTTAGCTATGAAATGGCAATATATGAAAGAAAATCCTCTAAAAGGAATAAAAATGCTCAAAGAGGATAACCATAAAAAGCCCCGGTTCTTAAGCAAAGAAGAGTACAGGGTATTGCTTGAGAGTTGTGGTGATGAGCTGTATCCAATTTTCTATACTTTTCTTAATACAGGTATGCGTAAGAGTGAGCTTGAACACTTAGAATGGAAAGACATTGATTTTAATCGCAGAAAGATTAAAATAGGAATTAAGGTTAACTGGCGACCAAAGACCACAGAACGGGAAATACCGATCAATGATAGCTTGCTGGAGGTCCTAAAGAATCATAAAGCGACCAAGCAAGGGCAATTAGTGTTTCACCGCGACGGACAGCCAATAGAACCCAATAGCCTAAGGAAAAAACTCATGGGTATTACAAAAAAATGCGGGTTTCCAGATGTTACCAAACTTCATACTCTAAGACACACCTTTGCCAGCTACCTCGTAATGAACGGCGTCGACTTGCCCACAGTAAAAAAACTTATGGGGCATTCAAATATAGATACGACGATGATTTATTCGCATCTTGCAGATGAGCATGTGGATAAGGCAGTTGAAAAATTGGAGTTTTAAAAGAAAGAGGGAGAAAATTTATGTATCCATATGATTTTATTCCCAAGCAGAGAGCAATAAACTTTACAGAAATTTTTGTTGTCATGCCGTTTAAGAAAAAACATAACGCTATTTATAGCAAACTAATAGTGCCAGCAACAAAGATGGCAAACGAAAAACTTGGTTTTTCCGCTAAGCAAAAACTCAAACCATATAGAACAAAAGAAGACACAAAGACGGTTTCAGGGTGGATTAATGTTTTAGAACACCTATTGACAGCTCAAATAGTCATTGGTGTTTTGACAGACGACAACCCAAATGTTTTTTATGAACTAGGAATCGCTCATGCTAAAGAACCGATAACAAGACAAATATTAATTGCTAATAAAGGGTATTCTCCAAGATTTGATATAAAAGATTTAATCTATTACGCATATGAAGATAAACTAGAAGATAGTGTAGAAGCTTTGGCAGATAAAATCAAAGATGCTATAGATTCATACAAAATTGCACAAGAGAGAAAGATTGCACAAGCAAAAATGCTTATTGGTCCATATGAGTTTGAAGTAGTAATGCTTCATAGTAGAGCAAGGAGTTTTGTTTTACACACTTCACGAGAAGGAAGAATTAATTATGAACAAGGACTCAGGAATGTTCAGCAAACCGAATATGTAGACGGAGCATTTGAAAGACATGTTATGGCCATAGGACATTTGTGTCAATGTGGGCTTCTAGGGCTAGACACATCTTCTAATCAAAAAGAAAATCAAATTGTCGTTTCATTCTCTTATCACTGGACAGAGTTAGGGAATCTTGTTTTGCATCAAATGAGGTTAATACCTTTTGACGAAGTAAAGAACAGAAGAGAAGTATTGCCGGCGCATTTTAATGAGTAAAAGAGGGGTGAAGAAAGTAAAAAAGGTCAAAAGCAGACGTTTTTTGGACATCATGAAAACAGGATAATTGCAACTTATTGTTATAAAAGAAGTAAATGAAAATGGATGGAGAACGAGTAGTTCTAAGCAATGATCTATTTTTATCTTGCGGATGAGCATGTTGATAGGGCGGTAGAAAAGCTATCTTTCCTCTCATAAGGAGACTTGTTATGGCAAAAGAAGACGATCTTTTTCAAGCAAAGATGAACATGTTAATCGAAAAAGTAAAAGAAGGAAAAATGCTTTTCCCAAAAGAAAAAGGGATAGAAAAGCTTTTTTTGGCGATTAGACGAGACGCGGAAGGAAACATTGTTCCCGATTCTGTTGATGTGGCAGTCTTATCGATTGCTAATATTGTTTTTAGAAATCATATGGAATCGGAAATGAGAAAAATATCGCTCAAAGATGTCCAAAAAAGATATATTGAAATATTAGAGATGTATTTTTCCCAACCTTTTGCTGAAATGAAAAAACATAAACTTACTCCGGCCGATATAGCCTGGGAAATGTCTCAGAAAAAGTCTTTGGTGAGTACGTTTTCAAAGGGAAAGTTTGGAAGTCACATCAAAGAGTTTTGGCAATATTATGGGCCGATTGTTGAAGTGCACTTAGAAGACATGAAGTGCTTAAAAGCAGTTTTTGGTGGTGATATATTTCCTTCATACAAAGAAAATATAGCTTTAAAAGCAGGTTTATATTTTGATACTATTGTTTTGCCTGATCCGTTATTACGCACAGCGTTACTACCGAAAACACATTTCAAGCCTAGTCTGGCGGTATACTACTGGGCAAAACATGCCTTAAATGCACTCCAGTATAAAAATCTTATATTAGCTGATGTTACTCCTCCTATTGTGGTTGTTGTACCTGACATTATTTTATTATACCCACAAGAAATGGATTTTTTGAAAAAAATTAGTTTTGATGATTCTCTTCTACATTTAGAAAAAATATTCAAGAGATCATTTGCAAGTATTACTAATGTGGACAAGTTCTTAAAAGAAAAAGACTCAATAGAAAAATTAGCAAATGAGATAAAAGACCAAAGCAGAGTCTTGCTTGATGTTGAAGAAAAGGATGCAAGCTTGGTAGATAAGCTTAAAAGCATGGGGCAAGCAAAGGATGATTTCTTGGGAGAAGCTGTTTTAACTCATGCTGGGCAACAGTTGAAAATGACAACATTTGGACGGATGATGCAGGCAAATGATTTGTTAAGACGGGCAGAGATATATGGAGGAACTCCATTAATAGATGCGCCTACCTCCTGGCAATATCTTCTTTGGAAATATGAATATGACCAAGCGCGATCAAAGGAACTTGCTCCAGAGGCAAGCAATTTATTAGTAGCACAAACATTAATGGGTGAGCAGATGATGGGGAAAATACCAATACTAAAAAATATATCTGAAGAAGCCATAATTAAACTACGAAAAGAAGGGGCGCTACAGGAATTGAGAGATATTATGCGAATATCTGTAGACAAGTTTCAAAATGTGTCTGAACAAGAATTTGCTAAGGCGTCGCAAGAAATAATTGCTAATCTTGATAGCGCTTTTACCGCGTATAAGAAAAAAATAAATAATTTAAGTAGTAGCAAGAAGAAATTTTTTGGTTTTGATATAGCACCTTGGATAGTTAGTGGAACAATAGGTATCATTGCAACTACTGTTTCAAATGTCCCAGTAGGAGTTTTGGCTGCCAAAGTGTTCGGAGATTTAATCGGTATTCGATCAGGAAGAGAATTGTGGGCCCAAGGTAAAGCAATTTTGGATACCGAAAAGCAACTAAAACGTACTCCGGCAGGCATAATAATCAACACTACTAAGTAAATTAATTTTGAAAACGAGTTTTTAATTATTTGATCCACTTAAGATGTTGCAAAGTTATATTAGTCCAAAGCATCACAAAAGTGGAGAGCGAGTAGTTCGAAAACGGGAGTAGGTAATAGATGAAAGCACCTAACAATTTGCTTGAAACAACTTTTGAAAATCTCGCAATCTATGACCCTTTGACTATGCAAAATGATGATATGACAGAATCTCCAGGGATATATTTTTGGTTTAATAGGCATTTGTGGAAAACGAAAAAGAAAATAAAAATTGAGTATATAGGGAAAGCGGTTGCTTCTGGAGGGTTAAAACGTAGAATAATGAAAGAACATTTACGCCCCGGGTTTTTACAACCAGCTTCAAAGCCACTTAGCAAAAAGGAAAAATTTCAAAGAGAAAATCCAATTTTTGATGACAAAAGGGGAGACTGCACAGACAGGTCGTCATTAAGGCGCACTATTGGGGAAAAAGAAAAATTGAAAGCTGACCAGACGGTTCCTTTTATTAAAAAAAACTTTCTATTAAAAGTTATGCTTTTATCAGCAGCCGTTGATTCTGACAGAAATGCAATGAAATCGAAAATTGAAAAACTTGAAAGCGACTATATAAGATACTATAACCCAACATACAATCAAAAGGCATAAACTATTTTTAAAAAGGGAATAAGGAAGAAGTATTGGAGAACGAGTAGCTCTGCAAAGGATTGATTGTAAATAATATGCAATATTCAAAAGGTTTGATAAGAAAGACATTGAAATTGTGGGGTCCTAAATATCAAACAATGGGAATTGTGTTAACAGAAGAAGATGCAATAGAAATTCTTAATAATATGAATAATCTCGTAACGATGCCTTATCAATTGGACCAGAAGTATCCGTGTGATAAAAAAGGAGGCATGCAATGAAGTCTGACGAAAGTAAAAAATCTCAGAAGAAACAAAAGTCGCCCTTCTCAGAGAAGTACGGCATGCTACCCTTAATGAGAAAGAGCCAACTGAAGCACAAGCTAAAGCCAAACCCAATGCTGACGGAAATGGCAAACAGGGTAAACAAGAAGCTGGGACACAAGTAAACTCGGAGGAAAAGGACGATGGACAAGGAATACGACGAACTGATGCAGGCAGTGGAAGAAGGGGACGCACTTCTGGAGAGTCTGAAAAGACCGGGTCTGAGCCAGGACAAAAGCGGGCCGTTCAATCCGGATTTAACAGAACCAGAAGCTTTAAAGATTATTAGAAAAGCAGCAGAAGCCGAGAAATTAAACAGTGGAAGAAGTTGCAATACCTAACCGCTGATATGTGGAGAATAAGTAATTCTGATATTTAGGATGTTGAGAAGGCCATATAATAATGCAAAAAACAGAAAACGAACATAAAGACATTTTTATTATCAAATGGGAAATACTTCGCCATGATAAGGAATATCGACAAGAATATAAAAGATTTAAAGAATTAGATCGTATTCGCCGAAAGGCTGAATACGATAATACCTTGTGGGAAACAGCATACAATGCGTGGTTTGGGCAGTATGAAAAAATATGCAACACGTATGGCCTTCTTTATCCCGGTATGCCGGACAAACAATCGGATTGGATAGCTTTTGATATTTGTAATTCCGTAGAGGTGGTTTCGAATAAGTCCCCCCATATTCATCCTGCAAAATATACAAATGCAAAAGAAAGGAGAAAGGCCGAATTACACGCAATTTTACAAGAGGATAGATTTTTAAACCTAAAAATAGACATGTTTCAAAGCAAAAAAATGATTGAAAGCGAGCTGCTTCAAATATTTGGGCATCTTTATGTTGAGACCAAACAGTATTTGCCAAAGCAGAGCAAGATGGCTCCATTTATAAAAAAGAAGAACTCCACGCAAACTAAAACAATTAAAAGAATGTTTCGTGTGTATGAGCTTAGACTGCAAGAAAGGCGCGATGATTATATATTAACAAGGCTATACAAAGAAAAACTTTTGGAACCAAACAGGGATATAGAAAAAATAAAAAATTCAATTAGGCAAGACTACAAAAGAGCTTGCGAGTTATTAAAAATTCCTGAGGAATTACGCAAAAGAAAAAGTCCTAAAAAGTTAAAGGTGCTTTTACGAACCCCCGGGGCAAAGAATCAGAAAGAAGTTTTTGAATACTGGGAGAGTAAATTGAGTAAAAACGGACTTGGGGAGTTCGAGACATATGATCATAAAAAAGGCTATGTATATTTAAATAATAAATCCGGTCCAATTGCTAAAAAACTAAGAAGGAAAGCTGCAATCTAGGATATAATTGAAAGTATAATAGTGTTGTTTAAGAGCAATCACATAACAGTGGTTGCTCTTTTTTGTGACAAACAACCCCTATACCTGTTTGTCACATTTACATATATGAAGGCAATGTCGTCTGCTGAGCAAGGAGAAAGTAGTTATGAAAAACAGTAAAGAGATTTTGAAGAGCTTTGTGGTGTCAAAATCGCAGTTTTGGAATTTGGCTGATGGAGAAGAGGTAGTAGTGAAATTCCTATTTGCTGAAGCGGTTAGTACAAATTTTGGCGCCAAAACTATTAGCTCTATCCGGTATCACTTTGAGGTTGCAGGGAAAGAACTCTGCTGGGATCGTACGTCAAGGGCATTGGCTGTACAAATGGCACATTTTTCTGAAGGTGACAATCTTTTAATTAAACGAACAGGAGAAAGAAACAAGACAGTATATCAAGTGGAAAAGATTGAAATGTAGTAGCTAGGCCCCTATAAATTATTACACCGCTCTGTGCTGTTTACTCTCACAACGGTGACCTAGGCAGGTATGTAGGGGCTTGGCTAAATAAAAGATAACGGATAAGAGATAAATACCTGATAGGGATAAAGAGTAAAGCTATAGCTACAGACAGTATGGATATGTTTATATATATAAAACTAAAAAAAGCTTAAAAACAAGGTTGGTGAACAAAATCATAAAGCAGCATAAATCTGAAAGGATTCACAATGAAGAAAAAGAAAGCAAAGAAGAAGGTAGTTGAGAAGAAACAAGTAATTAGATCTCTTTCAGACAAAGAGAAAATGTTTGGCAAAGAATATTTGGTTGATCTAAACGGAACACAGGCGGCAATTAGGGCGGGATATAGCAAGAAAACAGCAAAACAACAAGCTTCCCGGTTGTTGACTAAAGTTAACCTCCAAGAGCATGTCAAGACGCTCATGGAAAAGAGAAGCGAAAGGATTGAAATAACGGCTGACAAGGTATTACAAGAGATAGCTAAGCTTGCATTTTCTAACATGGGCGATTATGTGAAATTCAATGAGGACGGCACGGTAAGCATTGATTTATCAAAAGTAAGTAGAGAGCAAGCTGCGGCAATTCAGGAGATAACCGTAGAGCAGTTTATGGACAGGTCGAAGGACAAAGAAGGCGAAAGGGTAAGGAGGGTCAAGTTTAAATTAGCTGATAAAAAGCCAACGCTTGAATTATTGGGCAAGCATTTGAAATTATTCACGGAGGTTTTTGAAGATAGTAGAGTAACAACATTAGCTGATGCTATAAAACAAGCGTACGAGGAGGTGAAATATGTTCAACGGAGTAAATAAAGTATGTGCGCAATGTATAAAAGAGTGCAAGGAGTTTCGGCAGTTAAAAATAGAGTATTGTCCAAACTTTGTTGGCAAAAAGCAAACTGAGGCAACCAAGCCAGGAAGTAAATGAGCAGATTTGACTTGTCTGTAGAGCTTTTTCAAAAGCAAAGGCAAGATAGGCAAAGAAATAAAAGTGGCTCAAAGCTGCTAAAAAGGCCAATTCGATGGTTAAAAAGTCATAAATTGGACACCAAGCAATTAGCGAGTAATGGAAAGCATTTATTAACAATATGTTAACACAATACGGCGGAGAACTAAACATTCTAAACCATGGAAAAACTACTTACAATTCAACAGCTAAGCGAGCAGATTGAAACGCCCATAAAGACGATTTATCAATGGACGCATATTGGGTTTATTCCACACTATAAGCTGCCCAAAAGCGTAAGATTCAAAATGTCAGAGATAGACCAGTGGCTACAAAAAAGGAGATGTAAAGGACGCCAGAGGTATAAATTGCATCTTGATTTGTAAATTGTTATAATAACAAGACAAGATTATAAGACTAAATCAGGAGTTTATCTATGCGCCTTTCAGATAATGAAAAAAGAGATGCAATAAAATATATCCAATCAGGTAAATCTCTCCCCGAAAAATTTAGATTTCTTCTTTTTGATGATGATCGAGAAGTTGAGCTTGTGTGGAACGGAAAGACGCAGGAATCATGCAATCTTATCCTGCCATTCCAGACAATAGAAAACATTGATGAGCCAAGAACAGAAAGGATTAAGAAGGGGGTGGAACAGGTTACCTTCGACTTTTATGATCCTTCAGGAAGGCAGATTCGAGGTTGGACGAATAAGCTCATCTGGGGGGACAATAAACTAATTCTTTCATCTCTCAAGAACGGTCCCATGCGTCGAGAGATTGAAAAGCAAGGCGGTTTGAAGCTTATCTATATAGACCCACCGTTTGATGTCGGTGCAGATTTTTCTATGAATGTTGAGATTGGGGAGGAGTCTTTCACCAAAAAACCGTCGGTTATTGAAGAAGTCGCCTATCGGGATACTTGGGGCAAAGGTGCGGACAGTTTTATCGCAATGATATACGAACGATTAAAACTCATGTACGGACTTTTAGCGGATGATGGTAGTATTTATGTGCATTGTGATGAAAGAGTGTCTCCGTATACCAAATTAGTGCTGGATGAGATATTTGGTACACATAATTTTCGAAATGAAATAATTTATAGGAATACTGATCCGAAAAATAATACGACTAAAAAATATAGCAGAATACATCAAACTATTTTTCTTTATTCAAAAACTGACAACTTTTATTTGGACAATAAAGGGGTTTCTAGCGATTCTGCAATAAAAGAATATTCATATTTAATGTGTGATGACGGTAAAGTAAAATCGGCACAAGAATTTAACGGAAATAATGGCAGATTGTTTAAATTAGAAAATACTACAGCACCAAAATATACGCCATCAAGAAAATTTGAATGGCACGGATATAATCCAAAAAATGGATGGAGATATAATAAAGCAAAAATGGACGAATTGTTAACAGAGGGAAAGATTTTGTTAAAAAACGGAGAAGCCAGTTCGAGGTGTCATATAAAATTTTTAGATACAGTGCAAGCTTCAGTTAAATCATCTCTTTGGATTCAAGAAGGAAGCGCTAAGGGGGGAACTATTTATCCTACGCAAAAACCAGAGAAATTATTAGAACAAATAATCAGTGCTTCCTCAAGAGAAGGCGAGCTTGTTGCTGATTTCTTTTGCGGTTCCGGTACGACATTAGCTGTTGCTGAGAGGTTAGGACGTAAGTGGATCGGCTCAGACCTCGGGAGGTTTGCGATTCACACTTCTCGCAAACGCCTTATTAAGGTTCAGCGTGAAATGAAACAATCTGGTAAGGATTTCAGAGCGTTTGAAATTCTTAATCTTGGAAAGTATGAGCGTGAGCATTATTTGGATGTTGATATTGACCTTCGTGAGCAGGAGAAGCAGCATATTCTAGAGAATAAAGAAAAACAGTTTATTGAATTAATTCTTTCAGCTTATAATGCACAAGCTGTTGATTCTTATAATTCATTTGTCGGCAAAAAACGTGACCGCCTTGTTTCTGTCGGTCCTATAGATGCGCCCGTATCATTCACATTTGTTGATGGTGCGATAAAAGAAGCGCAGGGAAAAGGAATTACGAAAATCGATGTCCTCGGATTTGATTATGAGATGGGGCTTGATTTTGCCGAGCTTAGCTGTCAGGGCGTTGATGTGCAGTTTAAGATTATCCCCCGGGAAGTATTTGATCGCAGAGCAGTTGCAAAAGGTCATGTTAAATTTTATGATGTCGCGTATATTGAAATAAAACCTATTTTAAAAGGACGAGGAAAGAATAAAGCTGTCAGCGTGGAGCTATGTGATTTCAGCGTATTTTATAACCAGGGCAGCGTTGAAGAAACAGAAGGTTCTCTGAAAGAGGGCTCAAGCAAGATTGTTATTGAAAACGGACAAGTCATAAAGGTTTCAAAAGAAAAAAAGACATCGGTTGTAAAGAAGGAAGTCTTGACAAAGAAATGGACGGACTGGGTGGATTATTGGGCAGTTGATTTTGATATGGAAAGTAGAAAAGAGATAATCCGCTCAGTTGATCCTGACACTCAGGAAGAAAAAGAAGAATGGACGGGCGGGTATATTTTTGAAAATGAATGGCAATCGTTTAGGACAAAAAAAGACAGAAAACTTGAGCTTAAATCCGCTGAAAAAGAAATTTCCAAAGGACGGCGTAAGATTGCTGTTAAAGTGGTTGATATTTTCGGCAATGATACAACAAGAGTTATTGAGGTCAATATTTCATAATGGCATTGCATAAAAAGTTTCCTAAAGATAAGTTTGCAATTTTAGAGCCAGAGGTTCGTTGGTTTCCAGCTGATGAAGCGTTGCGTGAGCAAGGCTATGAGAAACTGCTGCCACCTTTTGTGCCGGAGCTTAGGAAACGTGTTAAGGCTTGGCGGGAAAAGGGTTACGATGGGGCAAGTGCGACATCAAAGGCTCTTTTAAGCTGGTGGTTCAAAGAAGAACATCTTGCTTCTGGGGCTGATGGCAATGAGTTTTCATTTCGATATTATTTTGCCCAGCGCGAGGCAGCTGAAACTATTATCTGGTTGTATGATGTTGCTGGAGCAAGAAATAAGTTTGACCTTTTGCCATTTGACTCATTGGGGCGCGTAAGCCCCAATATGTTTGATGAGGACTGGCTTCGTCTGGTTATTAAGATGGCGACAGGGAGCGGTAAAACAAAGGTAATGAGCTTGCTTCTTGCTTGGTCTTATTTTCACAAGCTTTATGAATCGGAATCAGAGCTTTCTCGCAATTTTCTTTTTATTACACCGAATATTATCGTTCTTGAACGGATCAAAGCCGATTTTGATGGGTTGAAAATATTCTATCAAGATCCTGTTTTACCTGATAACGGGTATGAAGGAAGAAATTGGCAAGATGATTTCCAGATAACATTGCATTTGCAAGATGATTTAACTGCAATTTCACCCACCGGGAATATTTTTCTTACAAATATTCACCGTGTTTATGAAGGTGACGTTAAAGAATCGTCATTCAGTGATGAGAATTTGACGGATTATTTCTTAGGGAAAAAGCCTGTTGCCAAAACAAATGAGTCCCTTGTGGATTTGGGAAAGATCATACGGGAAGTTGATGAGATCCTGGTCATGAATGATGAAGCTCACCATATTCATGATCCCAAAATGGCATGGTTTAAGTCTATTCAAGATATAAATAATAGATTGAAGCAGAAAGGTAAGCAGATTTCTTTACAGATAGATTGTACGGCGACGCCGAAACATGATAATGGATCGATTTTCGTGCAGACGGTTTCTGATTATCCTCTTGTTGAGGCGATCCATCAAGGCATTGTTAAGACTCCCGTGCTTCCTGATCAGGCAAGCAGGGCAAAGTTACAGGAAAAACAGAGTGCGATATTTACCGAGAAATACGAAGATTATATTAATCTTGGCATTGAAGAATGGAAAAAGACGTCTAAGGAGCTTGAACCGACAGGGAAGAAGGCTATTTTATTTATTATGACGGATGACACTCAGAATTGCGATGAAGTGCGAGTATATTTAGAAAAGAATTATCCTGCTTTAAATGGTAAGGTCATGACGATCCATACGAATAAAAGCGGCGACATATCGGAAAAGGTGACGGGCAAAGCAAAAGACGAATTAGACCGCTTACGGAAACAAGCTAACGAGATAGATAGCTTGGAAAGCCCCTTTCAGGTAATTGTTTCAGTTTTAATGCTCAAAGAGGGATGGGACGTTAAGAATGTAACTACTATTGTAGGGCTGAGGGCGTATGTAGCGGCATCAAATATTTTACCTGAACAAACGCTTGGTCGGGGTTTGAGGCGAATGTTTTTTGGCAGGGAAGACGTGGAAGAGTATGTAAGTGTTGTTGGAACGCCAGCGTTCATGGATTTTGTCGAGTCAATTAAGGCAGAAGGCGTTGAGTTAGAGAAACGAAAAATGGATAGTACTACTAAGGCGGTTACACCTACGGTTATTGAGGTCGACCACGATAACCCCAAAAAAGATATTAAGAAGTTAGATATTGAATTGCCTATACTAACTCCGAGGATTCAGAGAGAATATAAAAACTTAGCGAGTTTAAATGTAGCGGGTTTTCAGCATAGTAAGTTGAAGGTAAAAACATTTAGCGAACAGGAACAACGAGAAATTGTGTTCAGACACGTAGTTGAAGAAAAAATTCATCATAAGACTATTCTGGAAAGCAATATTGAGCCGAATTATCAAAGCGTTGTTGGTTTTTTTGCACAAAGCATTATGCGAGAGCTTCGCCTTTTTGGATGTTACGACATTTTATTTGGAAAAGTTAAAGAATTTATTTATTCACATCTATTTGAGACAGCGGTTGATCTTAATGATAAAAATATTTTGAGGAACCTTTCAGAGATTGAAGCGGTAAAGACAATAATTCAAACTTTTAAAAATGCAATAAATGCTTTAACGGTGAAGGATGTTGGTGATGCTGAAATCAAGAATTATGTTAAGGTTAGTAGTAGTCGTCCGTTTGTCGTCAATGACCGGGCGTATTTAGTACCCAAGAAAAGTGTATTTAACAGGATTGTTGGGGACAGCCAGTTTGAGCTTGAGTTTGCTGATTTTCTTGAACGATTGAGTGATGATGAAGTTGTTTCATTTGCAAAAAATTATTACGAAGTGCATTTTAAGATTGACTACAAGAACGCCGAGGGAACAATTGCGAATTATTATCCGGACTTTTTTGTCAAAACTAATGAAAAGACAGTGTATATCGTTGAGACAAAAGGACGTGAGGACTTAGATGATCCCTTGAAGATTAAGCGGCTTGCTCAGTGGTGCGATGACGCAAACGCCCGGCAAAAGAAGATAGCATATAAAATGTTATATGTGAAGCAGGAAGAGTGGGACAAATACAAGCCACAGAGTTTTAAACAGTTGATCGAAGCCTCAAAATTGGTGTCCAAATAGTGACCATCAGAGTGAAAAAGACCAGAAACTATCAGAAAAAATCAGAAAACAACCAGAATACTTAACCAGTTTTAAATATTGATGTTGTGTCATAAGTCGTTGTCGGAGAGCAACTTGCTCGAACCCGCTTGATTGAATCCTTCACTCTCCGCCATTTTAAACGTTGATCGCCTTCGGCGAGAAGCGAAAAGGGGGATTTCGTCGAAAAACTTAAACGGCGCTCTTTAATTTTAAAGTTCGAACCAATCTTTTGCAGAAATTCTTTCTGCGAGTCTAAATTTCCGTCCGCCGCCACATATCTTGCCTGACGCAAAGAGGTTATGAATGAGTGCGCTTGTTCGAACCAATTATTACCCGCTTCGGAGAAATCTCTGATCTGCTCCTGAATGTTTTTCTTTTGTCCTATCAATTCCGCTTTCTTAGCCTGGTATTCTTGAAGGGCAAGATGTCCTTCAAGGTAAATATCTATAAGACGGCTGATCTTATTATCGATTTGCTTGATCTGCGCTTCAAGATTTTGGAGATGCGTTTTTGATGATTGGGTAAACTGAGATTTATCTTTCTGCAGTTCTCGGATTATGTTATCTGCCCAATCATCACTAATGGAAACTTTTTGAATAGCGGATTGAATTTGTGCGGATAGCTGTTCTTGCCGGATATACTTCTGAGAACATTGCTTCACACGCTTAGTACAGCGGTAATAAATGTGTCCTTTCTGGCGCTCAGCTGTAATCATGCATCCGCACTCACCGCAACGAATCAAGCCGCGAAAAATAAAATAATGAGGCTTCTTCTTGTGAGGTTTACTTCTTTGCTCCATAACCTTTTGGCATTTATCAAAAAGTTTTTTGGTAATAATTGGTTCGTGTGTTCCTTCGTAAACTTCACCGTTAAATTTAATCAATCCATAATAGATGGGATTTTTGAGCATGAAGTGATAATTGCTGATACTTAAAATCCCGTTTTTTGTGCCTGTAAGTCCACATTCATTTATAGTATCCCGCAAGCGGGAGAGAGAATACTCACTTGTTGAATATAATTCAAAAGCCTTGCGGATATAAGGGGCCTTATCTTTATCCATAACGATAGTCCGTGTTTTTCTATCGTTTAGATATCCGAGTGGAGCCCGTTGAGGCCAAATGCCGTTGCGTAATTTTTGGCGAATACCTCTTTTAATATTCTCAGATAGAGCATCAATATAATATTTACTTTGGCCAAAAATTATTGAAAGCATGAATTTGCCCTGCGCGTTATTATCAAGGCGGTAGGTGGGAAATTTCAGATCTTTGATAACACCTTTATCGAGTAAATAAATAATCTTACCGCCGTCAACAGAATTACGCGCTAAGCGGTCTGGATGCCAGGCCAGAATTCCGTCCGCTTCCTGTGCTTCAAGAGCTTGAAGCATAGAGTTGAATAATGGGCGGCCTGGATCCTTAGCGGTCTTAGCTTCAATAAGCTCCTTATGGATACATAAACCCTCTTTTAGGGCAAATTCACGGAGCTCGGTTAGCTGTGCTTCAATAGACAAGAGCTGTCTATCTTCATCATCTGTGGACTTTCGGGCATATAGGATATACTGCATCTTAACCTCTTTGTTAGGAAATTTAGAATCAGGACATTTATATTTGCCAAAATGCAAATGGCCTCAAAAGATTGGTTCCTCCTTTTAATGTCCTGGGTTTACCCAGGACAGCTTTATAAAGAGCGCCGTTTAAGTTTTTCGACGAAATCCCCCTTTTCGCTTCTCGCCGAAGGCGATCAACGTTTAAAATGGCGGTGCTTATTAGATAAAGTACGAACCTTTTATAATGTTGCCCCGCCCCGCACCACTCGCTGTCGCTCGAGTGCGGGGCTACTTGGGGATTAAATTCGACCGTTCGCCTC
>Ga0307991_1000088_pt1 | contig 69694 bp, 73 predicted proteins | sample EllFjometagen131_FD_203146 | JGI IMG/M metagenome (GOLD analysis project Ga0307991, IMG submission 203146) | Marine microbial communities from Ellis Fjord, Antarctic Ocean - #131 | ecosystem: Environmental > Aquatic > Marine > Unclassified | place: Southern Ocean | collected 2014-10-08
TCCGGTTAAAATCCAAAATGTCGATATCGGAAAATTGACCGAGGCTATAAGGCCTTCCGGTTATTTTAATCAAAAAGCAAAGCGCTTGAAGAATTTTACTGATTTTTTGTTCAAACGATTTGGCGGATCCTTGAAATATATGTTCAAAACCGAGACATCGTATTTGCGCAGACTGCTTCTTGAAATAAACGGAATTGGCGAGGAAACTGCCGATTGTATATTGCTTTATGCCGGTTTCAAGCCGGTTTTTGTCATAGATGCCTATACAAGAAGAATATTCACTCGCTTGGGTTTGATAACTTTTGATGAGGCTTATGCTTCGATTCAGAAAAAATTTACAGCAAATCTTCAAAGTGATGAAAAATTATTTAACGAATATCATGCTTTGATTGTTGCTCTTGGAAAAAGTATCTGTATTAAAAAAAATCCGATTTGCGAAAAATGCCCGCTGCAAGAGAGCGGAAAATCAAAGGCAAAGGAGCGACAGTGCCGGAAAAGCAAAAATGCTATAATTGCTCAAAAATAATAGAAAAAAGACAAAAATATTGTTTGCATATGGAATTATTTGCATCCGGGGATGTCCATATAGATAAGGATGATTTGTCGAAGGACACAAAGCTTGAAATGAAAAGACTCTGTGAAAAATTAAAAACCGCGGATGCTAAAAAGCTTGAAGAAGATGTATATGTTTACTATGATTTAAGCTTGTGTAAGCGGTGTCGGGATGTTTTTTTGCAAAGGATAAAGTGTAAGGAGTTTATATAATGCGGATCTTATTAACAAATGACGATGGGATTCACTCGCAAGGACTTTATTCGCTATACCTGCGTCTTGGCAAATCAAATGATGTGAGTGTCTGTGCTCCTGATGCAGAGAGAAGTGCCATAGGCCATGCAATAACATTAAATAGGCCGCTTAGGATAAAAAAGGTTTACAGGAATAAAAAGTTTTACGGGCATTCGGTTGATGGCACGCCTGCAGATTGTGTTAAAATAGCTGTTAGAAGTATTTTAAAAGAAAAACCGCAATTGATAATTTCCGGAATTAATCACGGGCCTAATCTTGGCTCTGATATTATGTATTCGGGTACAGTGTCCGCGGCTACAGAGGGAACTATCCTGGGTATTCCCTCAGTGGCGATATCATTGGCAACATATGATAATCATGACTTTGATTTTGCCGCTGATTTCGCAAGCGCAATGCTTAAAAAAATCAAGAAAAAAGGGATCCCTGCCGGAACGCTTTTAAATGTTAATATTCCGAGTATTAAAAAAAACATGATCAGGGGAGTTATGGTAACAAAACAGGGTAAATCATTGTATCAGGAGAAATTTATTAGACGCGATGATCCGCGGGGGAATAGTTATTACTGGCTGAGTGGAAAGGTCAAGTGGCTATCAAAGCCTGAGGGCTCTGACATTAAGGCTATTGAACAGGGATATATATCAATAACTCCGTTGAAGTTTGATCTTACAGATCATCAAGCAATAGAGGCTTTAAAAGAAATGGATTTTAGACTGCCATGAAATCAAGAGAAGACCTAATCAGTGTTTTAAGCCGGCTTTGTCAAAAAGACAGGAGATATAAGATAGATGCCTATACATTTATTCTGGCAGCGCTTAATGTGACCATGCAGACTCTTAAGCGCAATGGTCATGTGAGCGGAGAGGAGCTGACGCTTGGTATTAAGGATTTTGCCATTAGGGAATATGGCAGAATGGCACGTACTGTATTTGAGCATTGGGGAATTAAGAAAACAGAAGATTTCGGCCATATAGTTTTTAATATGGTTGAGGCCGGAGTGCTTGGAAAGACGGAATCAGACAGTATTGATGATTTTAGAGATGTCTTTGACTTTAAAAAAGTGTTTGAAGACGAATACCTGTTCTAAAAATTTTTACATTATTATTAAGTACATTTATAAAGTCTTGTAATGTATGGTTTTTTATGGTATAATTATTATAGTCGATAAAGGCAAACCCGCTTAAAGGCGGGGACGGCACAATGTGTCTGTGAAATTTCGCAATGTGCCCCCGAATTTTGTTTTTCGGGGCAATGCTACAGACCTAAAGTGTTTGTAAAGACGCTGCGATTTAAAAAAGAGTCTCCACGGCCCGAGTGGAGAAGAAGTCACAACTTATAAGCGGCGTTGGGTGATGAGCGCAATGGTGGCTGGGTTGCCGTAGGTATAATTTTACCTTTATCGACTTTTTTTTATTTTTCCTTTCCTTTTTTTAAAACCAATTTTTGAAGTTTTCCTCTATTTATGTTATACTTTTCCCCATATGAGAAAAATAAAATTCTTTACCTCTATTGAGCTTGTTGTGGTACTGGCAATCATAAGTATGCTTTTGGGATTGACTACTGTGTATTTTTTCAATTTTAAAGCAGCCACAGCCTTAAAGCTGGCGGCTTATGAGGTGGCGGCTACATTGAATCAGGCTCGAAGCCTGGCTATTACAAATCAATATAAATATAGTGTTGTTTTTGACCTGGCCCAAAATGAATATGAGATACAGGATTTAACTTTCGCTACTTTGGATGAAGTTCACATGCTGGGGGAAGGGATTGTTTTTGATTTGTGCAATTTTTCTGCTAATCGCGCGACATATTCGACTACCGGCTCAGTCAATGCAGGTAGGGTTATTTTAAAAGACAATAAGCTAAAATATTATACTGTGAAAGTTTTAAATGCTACAGGCAGGGTCAAGGTATTGAATTTTCAAGAGCTACCCAGCGGGTAAGAATATTTTAATAGTGGAAGCGTTAGATGGGAAGCTTTTGTAATCAATATTAATGAAGGAGAAGTTAAAATGATATCATTTGAAGATTTCAAGAACATGGAATTAAGGATTGCGACGGTTAAAGATGTGCAGGACCACCCTGATGCGGACAGGCTTTATGTCTTAAAGGTTGAACTTGCCGATGGGCAGATAAAGCAGATTGTCGCGGGAATAAAAAAACATTACTCAAAGGAAGAACTAATAGAAAAACAGATAGTAATTGTGAATAATCTTGAGACTGCGATGCTGCGGGGCGTAGAAAGCCAGGGAATGCTTTTGGCTGCCTCTGACGAAAACGCTTTGGCTGTTATAGTTCCTGAAAAGAAACTTTTAAACGGAAGCTCTGTCAGATAAACAAAAAACATCCTATAATAGAGAAAGTAATTAGAAAGGTTTGCTATAATCCAGCTTATATGTAAGGATTATCCTAGGGGGAATAATAGATGAAAGGAAAAATAAAGGTATTTACCATCATGGGAACTCGCCCGGAGGTTATTAAACTCGCTCCGGTTATTCAGGAGTTGAATCGGCATAAGAAAAGCATTGCCTCCAAGGTTGTTCTGACTGGACAGCATCGAAAAATGGTGGATCAGTTCTTGAAGCTGTTTAAAATAAATCCGGATTATGACCTGAATATTATGATGAAGAATCAGACATTGGTTGATGTGTCAACGCGTTGTCTTATAAGGTTTTCTAAGGTGATTGAAAAAGAAAGGCCTGATCTTATTCTTGTCCAAGGGGATACGACATCTGCGTTTATTGCCTCGCTTGCGGCATTTTATTTAAAGATCCCCACTGGACATGTTGAGGCTGGGCTTAGAACTTTTGATAAGTACAGACCGTTTCCGGAAGAAATAAATCGTCAGCTGATATCTGTTGTCAGTGACCTGCATTTTGCTCCGACAAAGAGAGCTAAGAGCAATTTATTGCGAGAGCATATAAATCCTAAAAAGATATATTTAACCGGAAATACAGTGGTGGACAGCCTTTATTCGATTGCCGGCAGAAAATATACTGTGAAGGATAAATTGCTCAAGAAAATAGATTTTGATAATAAAAAAGTTGTTCTGGTCACAGCGCATCGCCGGGAGAGTTTTGGCGGTCCCTTCAAGGCGATATGTAAAGCAATAAAAGAGATTTCTGAATTTAAGGATGTGGAGATTATCTATCCTGTGCATTTAAACCCGAATGTACAAAAGCCAGTAAATGATATTCTCAAGGGAAGAAAAAATATCCATCTGCTTAAGCCGCTGGATTATGAGACATTTGTTTTTCTTTTAAGAAAATGCTATTTTGTGCTTTCTGATTCAGGCGGTGTTCAGGAGGAAGCGCCTGCTTTTAATAAGCCGATTTTAGTCATGAGAGAGGTTACTGAACGCCAGGAAGGGGTTGAGGCAGGCGTAGCCCGCTTAATTGGAATGGATGCAAAGCGGATAGTCAAAGAAGCACAAAAACTGCTTAATTCCAAGGCTATATATGCGAAAATGTCAAGATCAGCTAGCCCCTACGGAGACGGAACAGCATCAAAGCAGATAGTAAAGGCGATAATAGCCAATTTTAAGTAGTCCGGGAAATATGGCCGAATAGGATAAGACCTAATAATATCTTTAACATCGCTTAATAATGCGGTTTATGAAAACACTGGATATCGCAAGAAAGTCGGCTGCTTTTATAAATGGTAAGCACAAAACATTGTAAGGTCTTTAAGTGTAACTTGTACTAGAAAAACTATTTTTGCTCATTCTTGATAGCCATTCCTGGCTATCTGCGAGGGAAGGATTGCTTTTGCTCATCCATGGTAAAAGCAATCTTTAAATCCGCAAAAACAGTTTTCCTAGCACAACTGCTTAAAAAAGTAACAGAGTTTTTGACACTATGAAACCACCAGACAGCATTGACAATCAGGTATACATATGGTATAATTTAATAACTTTTGTATCGGAAATATTGATAAACTATTGATATTAACACGTTACATGAATTTAGAAAGGGGGTAATACAAGATGAATAAAAAGGTGACTTTAAGTTTGATTGCTTTAATGTTGCTGGGTATGTTTTTAATGCCGGTTGTCTCAGATGCGGCTGAGGGAGAATTTCAGCCTTTTGGTGTTTATTATGACCGAGGGAATCGCGGTAATCACTATGTTGGTTCTGGCTGGATGGGGGATTATGGTGATATCAAATTCACTGAGAATGCGAAAGAAATGCCTTTCTCAGGCAAGACTTCGATCAAAATTACTTACTCAGGCGAAGGCAAACAGGGTGCTAACTGGGCAGGAATGTATTGGCAATGGCCTCCGAACAACTGGGGCGAGAAAAACGGCGGTTTTGACCTGACTGGCGCGACTAAACTTACTTTCTGGGCACGTGGAGAAAAGGGCGGTGAGCAGATAATTGAGTTTAAGATGGGCGGATTGACAGGTACATATTCTGATACAGATTCAGCAAGTATCGGGCCGGTGGACCTGACAACAGAATGGCAGCAGTTTACTATTGATTTATCAGACCTTGACTTGGAATATATCAGCGGTGGATTTTCCTGGGTTACAAATACCATGGCTAATCCAGATGGCTGTATTTTCTATCTTGATGATATCCAGTTTGAATAAAGCTTAAGTATATTTATGGAGATTATGTTTTTACTCTACAAAGGGGAGGATTTTAAAATCCTCCCCTTTGTTTGTTGTACGCTTTGTAGGCCTGTGGTATAATTTAAAATAAAATGAATATTAAGAATAATTCCGCAATAGCTTTAATCTTAACCGTGGGTATACTTGCAATATTGGCCTTAGTTGCAGTTGGCTTCTCAGCATTTACCCGTCTTGAACTGCGTGCTACAGAGAATTTTGCCAATGCTCTCAAGGCAGAGCTTATAGCTGAGGCTGGTATTGCTCAGGCTATCAGTGACCTCAAATATGATGCAGCTTTTGGAGTAAAAGTTGATCCCTATGATACTGAACTTGATCCATGGTTTTATACATCAGGTGTAGATGTGGATCTGGCAACAGCCCCATTACCTTCTTACGGCTCTGATATTGTATATGCACAGGGAACATATCGCCTTAAAGTCATTGATTGCGCAGCATTAATAAATATTAATACGCCCCTGCCTGATGCTGATGCTGAAAATGATCTAAAAAATATGATTGAAGCTCTTATTAGTAGCCTGGCTTTTTCAGGGTTAAATTCTGCAATGATTTCTGCTATGGTTCAGGATATTGTTGATCTGCGCGGTACAATGCCAGGCGGAGTTTATTCTTCAAAAGATGAGTTGAAACTGGTCACTAATATCGGTGAAACCAGATGTAAGGAAATAAAAAAGTATATAACTCTTTATAATAATCCTGACAATGGATCCGGGCATACTTTGAGGACTTTTGTTAATGTAAATACTGCGCATGAGAGTGTTTTATATGCTGTTTTGCGTGATTTAATGGATAATAATACAGAATGTATAGCTTTAAGAAACGCAATAGTCGTTCGGCGTGCGGCTAATCCGTTTGACGGGAAAAACCCGGATGCAAATGTGTTTGATTTTATTTGCCCTAGAAGTGAATTTAGAAAATTTCTTGATTATGCGGCTGATACATCAGGATTAAATATTATTTCTCAGGCAAATAAAGACAGTGTTTTTAATAAGACAGATCCAAATTTAAATGATACAGATACAACTCATTTTGCTTTTAATTCCGGCGGGTACTATGAGATTGAGGCAATTGGCGAGTACCGCGGAGCTAAAAAAAGAATTAAAAAGGTTGTTTCTATTTATAATAAAATATATGAAACAACAGCTAGTGAGTTTTTCACAAGTGGTAATAGTGCGAGAATAAACTTAAAAATAGGCTGTCCTGTTAATTTCAGTGATTTAAAACAACATATATATGTATATAATCCGGGTACTACGATAATAAGGCCTGATGCTGTTAAACTTGGTTTTTGGGATGATTTTGAAGAAGGCTATGATATTAATGGAACCGATAAAGGGGATTGGATTGAAAATGAGCAGAGAATAGAAGTTAATTTAGCTGGGAATAGTCTGTTGAGATCATGGCCGATAGGGCCATTTGTTTTAGGAGCTGATTACTTTCCTAAAATTGCGCTTGATTCGAGTAAATGGTTGTTTGACGGATTTTGTCTAAGAGCTAGGGTAATTGATGAGACTAGTTTGAGTAAAGATGCCGGTCGCACTGATTTACCATGGCCGGCTGTTCCTGCTTCTTCTTATTGGCTGGGCTCAGCACCGGCTGTATCAGCATCGACTAGTACTGAAGTAAATGCCGGGACTTATACACAAGCTTATGTTCAAGGCAATATAAAGCTCGATGGCCTGGGTATTCCTATTTATAATTCGCATGAAAGCTATATGAATGTACCGCATATACAATTTGGCATGGGCGCAATATACTGTAGTTATCCACAGGATAAAGATTTGTTTACAGGTGGTGTAGATATATATCAAAACTGGGTTAATTATGATGGCACCGGCTACATTTATTTTGCCCCGCAGCCGGATATGAAGGCTTATACTGTAGTTAAAGTTCCGCATGTAATGGTCTATATGAATGATTGGCTATGGGGTGGGCATCCGCCGGTTGCCGGAACAAAACATTTTCTCATGACTAATTATTATTCCGATAAAACGATTCGGCTAAAGTCTAAGAACCAGAGAGATCTTGATGCAACTATCTATGCGCCGGGACTGACGCCACTTGATATTGATACAGGTATAGAGCCTTTAAAAGACTGGCAGAACAGAACAATTAAAGTTGTTGGTATGGGAAACCTGTTTGATTTAGATAATATGCGTATTATCCCAGAGCAGGGCGTTTATTCTTCGAACACTTTTACTGTGAATAATATTGAGTGGGGGACAATATCAGCTGAGGCATTTCTTTCTGAAAATGCCCTGGCCACTGACGAAAAGATATTCTTAACTACAAATTTTTCAGCTGGAGAGAATTTTTCTGCTATCCCTGGTCCTGGGGCTCTACATCCAGGCAGTGCTTTTGAAGTTTCCGGCGGTCCGATAAGCGGCGGAACAAATCCGAATATTGAGTATCGAGCCTATATTTATTCAGGATATAGCAATGCAGCAAGTGACTATCAGGAAATGCCAGTGTTGGAGGCGGTAACAATGACCTATATGCCTTTGACAAAAATTGTATATCAAAGTAAAATTTAATATATAAAGTTATTCTTGAAAGGAGGAATGTATTTTGCAGGAGAAAAGAAAATCAAGTCGTTTGCAAGAGTCGATTGCTTTACGGCAGAGAGCGCAGGATGCTAAAAATATTGAGGTGACACAGGCTGAAAATATTTCCGCCGGAGGATTGCGGATTACTACTGGTATGCGCCTGGATATTGGATCAAAATTAAATATTGAAGTCAATGTTCCAAGGTCCCCGAATCCCTATTATGCTCAGGGTGAGGTGGTTTGGCTTAAAAAAGCCAAAGATAGCAAAAATAGTAAATTTGATATGGGTGTGAAATTTCTGCGCATTATATCAAAAAATGATCTTGAAGAATTCTAAAGTTTGCTTTAGTTATATCTCAACTTGAGACTATGTATTCAAGGGCAGATAAAGTCTTTGCTTTGTGTGTAAATAAACTTTGTTTTATATTTGAGTGAATTCATGGATGATAATAGAAAGCTTAAAAAAGCGTCAATAATACTTATCAGTGTCTTTTGGATAGTGATGATGGGCTGGCTTATCTTTAGCCAGGTAATAACAAAGAACAGACTCACGGCTTATAGACCATTCTTGTCTAAAAATACGCTCATATCTGATCAATGGCTTGGAATATATTTTAATAACTCACCCATGGGCTTTGTGCATCAGCCTGCTCTTAATAACTCCCTCAAATTTCATGCTCAATGTTTCCGCGACTTTGATGTTTTTGTCTTCGCTGGTGGTGATCTTAATGTGTTTAACGCTTACGAGTCTGTGCATTGGATTGGGAGTGCTTTTCCCTAATTTTAAAGAGGATAATCCAGCTCAGATAGTTTCCGGTTTCGGTGGTACGCTGGCGCTTGTCTTATGCCTTTTTTATATTGCGGTAGATGTTATGGCTCTGGGCCTGCCGTTTCACCTATTAGTTACAGAGCAGATCAGCCAGGAATTTTTCAATATGCTGATAATTGGGGCCTCTGTTTTTGTCTGTGTTTTCAGCACGGCTACTATTTTTATTTCCATGGGTTTTGGATATCGGGCATTGAACAGGCTTGAGATGTAGAGAAACAGGGAGTGTAGATTAGGAAAAAGTTATATAGAAGGATACTGGTTTATGGTTGTGGAAGCTGGAAAAAACAGTGATGCGAGAATGTTTAAAAAAGAAAGGGAGACAGCAGTGTGGGCAATAAGATAGTTTATATTATGTCTATATTTATGTTTGTTGGCGTTTTGGCCTCATGTTATAATGCGCCTACACAGGATAAGGATAGGTACTCTGAAGAGGCAGCGGATAGTTTTGCTCCAGATGAGGGGATTGATTTGAATAATCTCTCAACTGATATCGCTATACCTACTTCGAAAAACAGCATAAAATTATCCCGTGGCGCATATGTTTACACATATGAAAAGAAAACAATGCTCAGAAATGAAAAATATACTGTTTTTCTTACAAATATGCTAAGTTATAACTCTGAGCATAAACCCTCACCTGATGATGCCTACTCAAGGACATTAGAAATTGTTTCGGCAAAAGATCAGAGCGCTATCAGGGCAATAAAAAGTCTGAATGTCGGAGGCGGAAGAATAGAGGTGAAAGGGGACAAGTCAGCGGCACGGCAGATAATCGCTGATGTAAAGCACTTAAATTCAGCTAAATTTCCCATAGGAATACTGCCGGCTAGGAATACGATCAAGGAAATTTCAAAACAGATAAAGGAAGGAGATACGATCATCGTATCTGGTGTGCGTTTTAAGCTGGAGGGTATTACTCATAATGGCAAAAAACAGCCCATAGCGCATTGTGTTTCAATGGATGCCTTTTATTTACAAGGTTTAAAAATTGATAAGTAGTTGTGGGGTTATATGACAAGGAAGAGGAAATTATATGATGAATAGAATTTATGTGGTAATTTTTATCTTGGGATTGTTTTGTTTTGGAACAATGCAGTCTCTTTATGCGCAAGAAGAGAAAGGCGTTGTCGAGCCGTTAACGGGAGTTGTCGAGCTGATTAAAAACGGGGATTGGCAATCCGCGCTAAATAGAGCGAGAGAGCTTGTGGCTCAGGATGCGGGGAATGCATCTGTGCAATATGTTGCTGACATGGCTGCTATTGTTTTGGGTGATCATACGAACCAGATGCTAAGTGAATATGATTTTCCCTACTCTGATAAACAGGCAATGAGGGATGTTGAATTATGGGCTGAAAATCTTTTAGAAAATCAGCCGGACAATATAAATATTCTTATGCTTAATGGCATGCTGCATTCACCAAAAGGGGATAGCAATATTTCGAAGTTTAGAGAATATTTTGAACAAGCTTGATCTGTTGATGGAAACAATAATGTTGTGCTTGAATCTTTAGGCTTTGCTTATGGGGTGCAGGGAAATTATGATCTTGCGATTGAGACATTAAATCAGGCTCTAGAAATAAAGCCGACATCAGCTGCTTACACAAACAAGGGAGTTGCTTTTCTAAAACAAGGGAAAAGTGTTGAAGCTGAGCAAAACTTTAAACGGGCCGTTGAATTGGATGATAAAGATGCTATGGCCTGGTCTAATCTTGGGAGTTACTATGCAGAGCGAAACCAGTCCTCCAAAGCAAAGCCAGCACTTGAAAAGTCTCTTGGATTGTCTCCAAAAAATCTCGATGCCCTTTGGAATCTTGGAGGAATATATTTCAATTCAGGATAGCAGTCAAAAGCAATTGAACAGTTGAGGAAGATGATAAGTGTTGCGCCGGATTCGCCAATGGGGCGGAAAGCACAACAGATGCTTTCTCAGCTTGGCGGTTGATAGCAAAGAGCAATTAGGGTTAGCGATCAGCGTTTAGAAACGCAAGTAAAAAGGAAAAGGGCGATGCTCGCGCCTAAGCGTCTTAGGCTGCCCACCATTTCCGTTAACTCATTTTATAGTAAGGGGGGGGGGGCGATGCCTGCCCCCGATGTTGCGTCCCCCAGCCATACTTTCTTTCGGTGGCTAAAAGAAAGTATGCAAAGAAAACCCACCCCTAAGGAATTTTTGCATATTTCTAATGGTTTAGGTGTCTGGATGAATTTCCGAGTCTGAAGTCTCGAAAATCCATTGCCGAAAAGGCAGTCTTGCCTTACGGCACTCCAACATCCTGTTTTCGTCCATCCCCCTAAAAAAAAGAAATATAGCTAAAATTCCAAAAGGGGAGAAAAAGACAAAAATAATATAAAATTGACAAAATTCATAGAAATGACATATTATGGATAATATGATATTATTGATAAAATAGATAAATATTAAAGTTAAAGTAGGCAATTTTAACCATATTCAGGGCAAGATTAAGAATACCTTCAAGCAAACACATACTATGTATATTAATTGTTAAAAATAAGAAATTAAAATCTTGAAAAAAAATATTCTCCACAAACTATATGTTGTATTTTTTACCCTCATTATTATTCTAAGCGCTGTTGAGTTAATAACTCGGATTACTATAGGGCGGGGGAAAAGATTTTATGTACTAAGAGAAGTATCTTTTAAATTGCCTGAGGTGCATGATTTTGGTAAGAAGATTGATATTCTTTGTCTTGGAGGCTCAGCTTCAAAAGGAGCGGGGTTAGAAAATATTAACGATAGATATTCTGAATTGCTAGCAAGTTATTTCCCCAAAAGTACCATCATTAATGATTCAAACATTGGGATTCCTCTCTCAGAAATAAATTACTATTTATATAACTCCTTAAGAACAAATGATATTGAAAATTGCGTTATTTTTTCTGGTAATAATGAATATTTAGAACTACTAAACCGTAGTGAACATTCTAATTGTGCAGTTTTTCTCATTCGATACTTTTTACCCAAAATCTTTTCTCAAATCAGTTTTTTTTCACACACAACTCATAATACAATAAATACTTTATACGACAAAATATGCCAATCAAAGCATCCTCATCGATTTCCCTTTGCGATAATAAAAGGTGGAGGGAAAGATTCTTGGCCTTATTTAAACAAATTCTATATTTCATTGCAAAATTCATTTTATAAAATGAGACTAAGAGAACTAAGAAGTATAATAAATGATAACCCTCAAACAAATTTTATTTATGTTATTCCCCCAATAAACTATACACACAATTGGAACCATATGAAAAAATACGACCAATTGAATATAGAAATGCCGAAAGATATTAATATCACTAGAGATATAATCGAAAAAAATTGGATAAAAAGAAGATTTCTCATTACTCCGCAACTTCAATCGATGATTAAACAAAACTTAATAGGGTTAGATAACTTAAATATTTTAAATCTGGATGATTATTTCCTAAAACAAGTTAATAACAACCCTGCGAACACACAGAAATTTTTTCTTGATTATTGTCATTTAAATAAATTGGGACAGTCTTTACTTGCTAAAGAATTAAAAAATTTGATAGAAAATAAAAATTAACTATTTTAAAACATTTTTAACAATTCGCTACAGGCAAACATAATGGCTTTCGCTACAAAGCACAGCGGACAGGCATAGCTAATGGCCCAAATACCCTAAAGGGCACACGTGAATTATGAATTACGAGTTAAAAGCAGCGGTTAGGGATGAGGGGATAGTTTTGGATTTGCTAAGCGCTCCCGCCAAAGAACGGCGGGATAAATTAGACGCTATACGCTGTATTTAACACATACTATGTATATTAATTGTTATTTTAAGAAAATAAATCATAAATAAATATTTACTAATCTTAATTTTTATTGCCTTTCCAGCTATAGTTTTAGCTAACAATTAAATCAATAAATTACGCTAACTAATTTGTATAATATCTACGTTATAAGGTATAATTTAATTGATACTTATAATTTAGTTAATAGGAAAACTGATTACTTATGAAACTTAAGATTAGAATAAATAAACTAATGAAACAACTTTGCATTTTATTCTTAATTAATATGTTTCTTCTGGGTGATTTGGCTTATTGTATAGAACTTAATAATCACCTTGCCCCGCATTTACAATTAAACAATATAAACTTAAAAGAATACTTTAAAGATACAATAGAGATAGCTAAAACTCCCCAAAATAAAAAATTTGCTGAATATATAAAATCATTTATCAAAAGATTTATTATTTCTGATGATTCAAAAAATGCAAACTCAGACATCTCTATTGGAAGAAGAAAATTTATCAAAGGTTTGGGAATATTAACTGGAGCCGCCATAACTTATGCCTTAGTTCCTCCAGGCATTGCCAATGCAGGATTATATGTAAAAAAAGCTAATCCTGAATTAATTCTCAAAAAACAAGAAGAAAAAAAATTTATAGATAAGCTTCGATATTCTAAAATGACAGTAGGTAATCATTTAAACTCTTTATTAAAAAATGCGGATATCACCCTTGATACAAATGATCCCATTTGGAAATTATTCCTCAATTCTTTGAATAGTAGTGATTGGTTAATGGCATCAAAAATTTATAATGAACAGCAAATGCATTTTATGAAATTAAAAGAATCTTTAACAATTAAAGGTGAAACAGATTTAATATCATATTTAGACATCATGTTTTCTAGATTAAGCCGTGCAAACAAAATTTTTGAATTATATGCCAATAAAGATAATAAAGAAAAATATGTAACTTGGTTTGATGCAGGCACATACCCATTGATTTTTGATCAAAACACATATTCAGTAATCCAAGATCAGTTTGAGAATGCTGATTTTTTTTATGAGCTAGATCTTTTTAACAATATCTCTAAACCCAGAGCAATTACTTCTACCGATATTCCGGTTTATATAGGCTATGCTCATTATTGGGCATTATATGCTTGGATGAAGGAGTTAGGTCCTAAAACAAAAAAAAGAACCTTATTTCACTTTGATGCCCATCGAGATTTAGCTTCTTACAGATTAAATAATGATTTTTTAGATGCTTTTTTGAACGGAAATTTTAATAATGAAATGTTAGGACGCATTACCCAAAAATCTGACATCGATGGTTTCATTATTCCAGCTGTTTATGCTGGGATAATCGATAAAATAATTTGGGTTGTCCCTGAAGAAGCAAATGAATCCAGCAACGTAGACTACGTTCCAGAATATAACAAAAAATATGAAATTCTTATTGGAAAAGCAATGTTTAGAGGCAAAGATACTTTTGTTTCTGTATCTTTAGATGGAAACAACGTTTTTGGAAGTTATGAAAAAGGGTATATCAAAGAAGAATGGGAAGGCGAAAATGCAAAATTCACTAATGTAAGAAAAGTAGAGGTTCATTTAGTATCTCCCAAGGATGCAATAAAACTTAAAAAACTTGCAGATGAAGATCAAGATATAATTTTAGATGTAGATCAAGATTTCTTAGGAACTAAAGAGCCGTTTCTATCAAGAAAAGCCGAATTGCCTGCATACACAACCAGCAATCAGAGATTTGAACAATTACTACAGGTTATAAATAATTTCTATAATGACTTATCTATCCAAGAAAAAATAAAAGTCATTTCTCTTGCTAAATCTCCTAATTTTACAACCCAAGCCAAAGAACGTTCTATTTCCGCTAGACTTTTACATACTTTTTTAGGATCCTCTGTTAATCAAACAGAATGGGTGCAAGAAGAGCTAAACAGCAAAAACCTAGCAAATCTCGCCTCAATTTCATTTCTTGCCGCTGGGATAAAAATTTTTCAGGTTCAAAACAAAACAAAAATTGACCAAAGCATTTAATTCCTTCGCCTCTACTCCATCCATTCCCCTAAAACAATGAAATATAGCTAAAAATTCCAAAAGGGGATAAAAAGACAAAAATAATATAAAATTGACAAAATTCATGGAAATGGCATATTATGTTTTAAAAGGGTGAGAGAAAAGCAGGGGATAGGTAAACATAGTTATGAGTTATACCCTAAAGGGCACACATGAATTATTAGTTATGAGTGAAGAAGCAGTTTAAAAATAAAATAACTATTAGCCATCGACTATTGGCTATCAGCTAATTTGCCTGAGCTCAAACGTTATATAAAGAAAATGGAGAGTAAGACATGGAAGAAAACAAAACTACAAATGAAAATAGAACTCTCGGACATGTTCTTGAGAAATTCAATCCCAATATTGCTATGTACTACCATTTTCCTTTACTTCTTTTAGGTTTTTTGGGCTTATTATTTGGGATACAAAATATTTTTAAACTTGGCATATCCCAGAAGGAAACGATAACTCTGATTTTTAACGGAGCTATTTATGCAGCATTAGGCGCTTTGCCTTTATACTATAAGAAAGATAATTATAAATTGGTAGATGCGATTGCTAGTTTAGGTGTATCAGCAATATACATCTGGGCATTTGCTTCCGGAATAAGCACTAATGGATACTTTATAGGCCTTTTATTTGCACCGGCTTTTGTAATCCATGGAGTTTGTGTGTTAGTTTTATATTTAAGAGAGAAAAAACAATAAAAGAGATTAGACTGAACTGTTCTTGATTTAGTGAGGGGAAAAGAGACAGCGATTACTATGTCTGAATTTTCTATGCGCTGATTTTTGCCTGAGCTTAAACGTTATATATAAAATCAAACGTGTATTAAAGGGGACAGCGACATTTTAAAATGGTCAATAGCGTATAGCTAATGGCTTCCGCTACAAATCACAGCGGATAGGCATAGCTAATGGTGAATAGTAAAAAACATAGAGCAACATAACTATCAGCCATCGACTATTGGCTATCAGCTAAGTTGCCTGAGCTCAAATGTTATAGGAATCCATGAAACGGAGAGTATATGATAGCTATTATTAGTAAGAGTGTGGGAACTATAGTAGGAGTCGGCCTAGCCTATCTTCTATGGAAACCCTTTTTCGGAGACAAAGAAGAATTTTTGCGTTGTATAAAATTTTGGCTCATCCCAAATATTTTTTCAATGTGTAGAGGGGAATATTGGAAAGATATTCTAGCCGAAACAAAACTAATCTTTTGGGTAGCAATTTCCTGGGGTATTGGTTTTGGTGCTTATGTGGGGATTATGAAGATGGTGGGTTGAGTGCTTTTTAATCGGTAATAAAAGAATTAAAATTATTAATAATAACAATGGAGATAAAATGATAATAAAAAAATTAGATGAAACTCAAATAATGAATAATGCGCACAACGTGGACGTTAGAAATCTATACAATAAAGAAGCAGTCATGATTACAGTAATCACGCTAATTCCAGGTCAATCATTAAAGCGTCACATAACACCTGTTGATGTTGTCTTTTATGTACTGGAAGGAGAAGGAATTGTTGAGATCGGAGAAGAAAAACAAAAAGTTTCAAAAAATACTTTAATAGATAGTCCGAAAGATATTGTGCATTGTTGGTACAATGAAAGTCAAAATCCATTGAAGTTTTTGGTAGTAAAAGCACCTAATCCGATAAAGAAAACAATTTTTGTAGAAGATTAATTTTAAAATATATAAACATCTAACAAATTACTTTAGGTAAATATAATGGCTCATGGTTTATAGCTAATGGTAAATAGTAAAAAAATATAGAGCAAACCACTATTAGCCATCGACTATTGGCAGTTAGCTAAACTGGCAGCTCAAACGTCATATAGTGAAAAAGGGGATAAAAAAAGTCAAACATTACTGAAAAAGCAGAATTTACACCTGACTGAGACAAAAATAGTATTGCATTGACAAAAGATCTGCAAGAGACATGTATATATTGGTTTGAGTAATTGCGGGTTTAATGAATGCAAGAGTGTTGTTTGGAAAAAGGAAGATCAAGGAGAATACATGAAATATGATTTTGATCTAATCTGTATTGGGTTAGGACCTGCCGGGATGGCTGTTTCTATTATGGGCGCGGAAATGGGATTAAAAGTATGCGCTATTGAAAAAAATAAAATTGGCGGAGAGTGTATGAATGTAGGATGCATACCTAGCAAAGCACTGCTCAGAATCGCTAAGCTAAGGCATTCGCTTTCAAAACTCAGCCAAATAGGAGTGATTAAAGAGCCGGATTTGCGAGTAAAATTTCCTTCTAAAGAAATAGCTGAATATCTTGATTTCATATGTAATAAAAAGACAATAAAAATGTTTGATAAGGTTAAGCTTATATTAGAAAAAGGAGATGCCAGTTTTATAGACGCGCATACTGTTAAAGTGGGAGATGATACTTTAACTGCTCAGAGAATCTTTATTGCTGTTGGCACAGAGCCTCAAATTCCGCCAATAAAAGGTATTTCTGATATAGATTTTCTAACCAATCTAAATATTTTTGATTTAAAGGAAGCTCCTAAAAGTATGACTATAATCGGCGGCAGTGTTATGGGCTGTGAGATGGCTCAGGCGTTTACTCGGCTTGGGACTAAGTGTAGTATTGTGCAAATGGATGAACATCTTATACCTTTTGGCGATAAACAAGCTGGGAATGTACTTGAAGAAGTCTTTAAAAAGGAAGGAATTGATGTTTACAACTTAAAAAAGATTATCAGCGTAAACAATCAGGAGGGGCAGATTGTTTTGCGCACTGATGACGGGCTTTGTATAAAATCTGAAAAATTATTGCTCTGTTCGGGGAGAAATATTGATCTTCATGCTTTAAAACTTGAAAATGCCGGGGTTGGATATGATAAGAACGGTATCAAGGTTGATGCAAAATACAGGACAAGCAATAAGAATATTTATGCAGTGGGAGATTGTAATGGCGGTATAATGCTTTCACATGTGGCAATGCATCAGGGAATGTTTTCGATAATGAATGCTGTTAGCCCTTTTTCGCTGTTTCAATACAGAAATTATGTGATACCCTGGACAGCTTTTACTGAACCGCAGGTTTCTTATGTGGGTATGATGGAAAAAGAACTTAAAGCTAAAGGAATAAAGTATGAAACGCTTATTGTTAAATACGAGGATTACGGTGCTGCGATCGCGGAGAATATCGCGGTTGGTTTTATAAAGGTTTTTGCCAGCCCTTTGGGAAAAGTATATGGGGTGAGTATTATCGGTGAGGGCTCAGGTGAAATGATAAATGAATGGGCACTTATAATTCAAAAAAAGATCAACTTGCTTAATATTCTTTTTCTGGCACATTCATTTCCGACTATGGGGTTTTTATCTAAGCGTATCGCGGAAACTTGGATAATGAATAAGATGAATAATGCCCTGCTAAAGAAGATATGCATATTTTTCTACAGAAAATTCTAAGAGATAAAAGGGGAGAGTGACATTTTACAATGGTCAATAGCTTCCGCCACAAAGCACAGCGGACAGGCATAGCTAATGGCTAATAGTGAAAAACAATAAACAAAAAACAAAATTGCAATATCTGTTAGCAATTGACTATCGACCATTAGCCATCAGCTAAATTGCCTGAGATGTCATGGTTTATTTTAATGTTTTAGAAAGGAAACTATTATTATTTTGAGTGGAAATGAAAGAGTAAATATAAAGCAAGGCTTGAAGGTTAAAATAGTATTAAAACAAGATCAAAAAAGCGGTAAGTTAACCGAGGGGATTGTTCAGGATATATTGACAAATTCTTCTGTGCATTCGCATGGGATAAAAGTTAGATTGATTGACGGCGCTGTCGGAAGGGTTAAACAGATATGTTAATGAAGATGACTCTATACCTTGATGGCGATGCTTTTCCTAATCGGATAAAGGAAATTTTATTTAGAGCGATTAAACGATTTTCTCTCCCGAGTGTTGTTGTATCAAACAAACGGATCAATATTGGTAAATCAGAGTTTATAACTTATCTTATAGTTGAGGCAGGACCTGATGAGGCTGATGAGCGAATTGTGGAAATGGTCAAAGAAGGTGATGTGGTTATAACTGCAGATATTCCTTTGGCGGATAGTGTTATTACTAAAAAAGCTTATGCTATGGATCATCGGGGAAATTTATTCAGCGAGGATAATATTAAATCTTATTTATCAATGCGCAATCTAATGCAAGAGATGCGCGATAACGGTATGCCGACTAAAGGCCCATCTCCTTTTAGTCAAAAAGATGCGCATGGATTTGCTAATCTGTTAAATCGATTTTTGGTAGAACAAAAACAGCTTAAAGGAGAGATATAAAAAAGGGGACGGTGACATTTTAAAATGGTCAATAGTAAAAAAACATAGAGCAAAATACTATTAGCCATCGACTGTTGGCTATTAGCTAAACAACGTTATAAGGAAAGATGAAAATGACCCTAAAAATATTCTTAACAATATTTATAACAGTTTTATTTGCTGAAATGGGTGATAAAACTCAATTAGCTACGCTTCTTTTTGCAACCAATAAAGAAAATAATAAAATAATTGTATTTTTGGCAGCAGCATTAGCTCTTGTTGTAGCTTCAGGAATAGCCGTATTGCTAGGAAATGTTATTTTAAAATATGTTAATCCTAAACTGCTATCCTGGATAGCAGGCCTGGGGGTTATTATTATAGGAATATGGACGATAATAAAATCATAATGGCTTATGGCTTATAGCTTATAGCTAATGGTCATTAGTAAAAAACATAGAGCAAAATACTATTAGCCATATACTATTGGCTATCAGCTAAGTTGCCTGAGCTCAAACGTTAGATGATAAAATAAGAAAGAACTAATATGAGCAAATCTAAAAAAATACTATTCGGATATTTAACTATCTTTACCTTTATCCTTATTTTTACATTGGCGAAACCTACAAAAGTACCAAGTATTAAAATTATCGATTATTCCTTTTCGGAGGTTACAGGTTACCTCGCCGAAAAATTTAAGATTGATGTCACCTCCTGTATTAAAGAACATCCGGAAGTATGGGGTCCAGATTTTTTAGACAAAGGAACTCTTTATTGGATTGAAACTGAAGAATATATTCCAAACAAAAAATTGAAGTTTGAAGCACGGTATTATCAAATTGGTGGGGAAGAAAGTATTTTCACAATAAAATCTCTAGGTGAAAATCAAACAGAAATAAGTATAGATCGAACAATACGATTTTTTATTAAAATGCCAAATTTTGGCCGGAGCGAAAAAAGAATTCTAAATATCATTGAGAAAGATTTAAAAAACAGCAAAGAATAGTTAAAATAAAAACATCTAACAAAACGCTCCACCTGACCGAAAAACGTTGCGCGTTTTCGGCAGGTGAGCTTGAAAGTTATAACTAAAAAAGGAGAATAAAATGAATGAAATAAAATTAGAAAAATCTTTATTTATAATCTTGGTTTTGAGCTTTGTTCTTGGATTAGCTTCTGCTGGAGGAAATCTTATTGTTAAAATATTATATGGGCCACAAATTGTACAAACAATAACCATGCAAACTCAAAGCCTTTCGATTATTCTTTTTGTATCCTCAATATTAGCCCATCTTGCAATAGGAATTTGGTTGTCATCATTAGCTAAAAAGGAAGGATTGCGCAAGCGAAGTGCTCTTTGGTTTTTGATGGGGCTTTTCTTTGGCATCATGGCTGCAGTGTTCTTTTTGCTTATTAAAATGAACAAAAAAATAGAAGAATTAGATAAAAAACTTAAAAAAACTATTGAATAAATTAAGATTATAACAAATCGCTTCAGGCAATCAGAATGGCTAATGGCTTTCGCTACAAAGCACAGCGGACAGGCATAGCTAATAGCCCAAAGACCCTAAAGGGCACAAGTGAATTATTAGTTATAAGTGAACAAGCAGATTAAAAATAAAATAACTATTAGCCATCGGCTAAATTACCTGGGGGCAAACCTTGACAATTGACAAAAAATGTCTAAAATCAAGGTCTGACATTCAGGTTGTGAAATTTGAATGCCTAGTCTACCTAAAGGTGCACAATTTATTACAGTAAATCAGGTGTGAATAAAATTGGTAAGGAGTAATTATGAGTAGAGATATTATTAAGGAAGTAGTTGATTCTTTGTTAGACATAATTGAATTAAATGAAGTTATGTTATGGACAACTCGCCTTGATATTAATGAAGACGAAAGTCCAGATGCTGTGTTTTCAATAGTAAAGGTTTACTGGAAAGAATTGACTGATGGTATGGAAATATTTATAAATGAGGGTGAAGAAACCGAACGGCAGGATTTAAATGTTTGGCTGGAAAAATTCATTTTCCTGAGAAATACTTATAAAAACATAGATTTTAGTGAGGTTGATAATAAAAACACTGAACTTAAAGAGAATACATTACGAGAACTTGCAGTTTTAGAAAGAAAACTAACAAATTTACGTAATGATCTATAGATAAAACCCCTAACAAATCGCTTCCCCGCCAAAAAGCGGCGGGACAGGCAGGCAAATGAAATGGCTTATAGCTCATAGCTAATGGTCCAAATAGTTACAAATTATGAATTATTAGTGATGAGTGAAGAAGCAGATTAAAGATAAAATAACTATTAGCCATAGACTATTGGTTATCGACTATATAGAATATATTAAAAGTGGAGAGAAAAAACATAAAAGTTCATTAAAATGGGGCAGTTTTCCCTGTTTGATTTTTCATTGACTTGTGTAAGAGAAAGATGTAACCTAAATTAATATGGTTTTGACAAACTCATAAGGCTACAAAGGAGTAGAATTAATGAGTGCATACAAAAAGTTTAATTTTAAGGCGATTTTCTCAAGAGATTGAGGGGATTGTCTTTTTTTATTTTTAGAAAGCGGCAGGGGATTTATGTGGGATTAAGGGGCGATGCCTGCCCCAGATAAAGCGTCCCCCAGCCTTCATTTCCTTTTGGCGTCTAAAGGAAACGAAGCAAAGGAAAACCGCCCCTGAGAAACAGCATTGTTTTTCTAATAAGTTAGTCTCATGGGTAAACCGCCGAAAAGGCAATCCTGCCTTACGGCGCTTCGACATCCTGTCTTCGCCCAAACGCCTAACTTAAAGAAAAACATAATGCTTGGTTTCAAAGGGGAGACAGAAAAGCAGAGAATAGGGAAACATAGTTATGAGTTAAACCCTAAAGGGCACACGTGAATTATGAATTACTAGTTAAAAGCAGCGGTTAGGGATGAGGGGGTAGTTTTGGATTTGTTATTCGCTAAACGCTCCCGCCAAAGAACGGCGGGATAAATTAAACGCTATACGCTGTATTTAAAATGCGAATTGCGTATATTAAATGTTAGATGAAAAAAATGATGAAAAAATTAGATGAGAGAAATAAAGAATTAGCAAAAATACTTTTTTCACTTAAGCAAAGCATTGATTCAGAAAAGCTACTCGGCTTAAACGCAGACAATATAAACACTATTGGAATAGGAAAAAGATTTTTTGTTCACATTCAGATGGTTCTTTTAGAGTCTTGCGTAATTAATATTTGTAAAATTTTTGAACCAGAAAAAGATTATCAACTGAACTCCATTCCCGCAATTTTAAACTTTATAAAAAGCAATGATGTTCAACCAAAATATTATGAATACGTTAATGAATTTATAGAAAAATATGAGAACAATAGTGAGAAAGATAATTACATTGAAACACTAGAAGTTATCTGCAAAAACTTTTATTCAAAACATAAGATTTGTTTTTCACAATACGATTATGTCCGAAACAAAGTAATTGCTCATGCAGAATACCAAGCTAAACGAAATTCCTTGCCTAGTCATGCAGTTATGAAAGAGCTCTTATTGTTTGGCAGCGATTTTTATTATATGATTAGTAGAGCTTTTCTTGATGTAGGACCTCATTTAATACATAATGATAGACAAGCATTTTCAAGTTTGTGTAATATATTCGAAAAGCTGGGTTATAAAAATATTAAAATAAATTTCGACAAATAATCTCTAACAACTCTTTCACCTAACTGGTGGGAGCGTGCAAAGAAGTTCACCCCAGTAGGTGAGTTTGAATGTTATATGAAAGGAAAATAAATGAAAAAACTAATTTTATTACTTGGTTTTCTTTTTATATGCTCTAACGCCTTAGCTACAGAAACATTAGTTTTAACTGAGCAAAATGTTGGTATATATAAAAATGGGGAAATAATTCCAGAGAAAAATCCAAACTTATTCGTGCATAGAATAAAAATAAATGAAACATTTCAACTAGCACGCATAATCGAACAAACAAATCCTTCCGACCAAACCAAATTAGACAAAATTAATGATAAATATACAATCTCATATATTTACTCTGGCCTTCCAACTGGGACAAAAGATAAGGTTATATGTCTTACCAGGACACTCCCATTGGCAATAGAAACTATATTGATTAATACTAAAACCTTTCAATTTATCAGTGTTACAGGAGAAGAAATAGTAATATCTGAAGGTGTTGTGCAAAAAGTTCTAGAAGAAAAAGAATAAAAACAGATAACAAATTACTTCAGCTAACCCTCGAAAGAGGGCGAGAACCTGAGATTTCTTAGGCTGGAGGGTGTGCGCAAAAGTAGTTCAAGCCAGTAGCTGAGCTCAAATGTTATACAGCAATAAAGGAGGAACTAATGTCTAAGAGATACTTGTCTTGTCCCGAATGCAATAATAGATTTGAATCCCCTATTCAACATGAAGAAGGTTTGCATATTCAGATTAAGGGCATCCCTACTAAATGTCCTAAATGTGGAGCTGTAGTTCCTTGCGATATAAATACAGTAGATAAAGATAAATAATTAAAATTCACCTCGTAGGTGCGTGCGCGGTAGGTGCATGTGCGCGAAAAGGGGATAGAAACGCAGGGAATAGGGTTTAGGGATGAGGGGGTAGTTTGAATTCGCTAAGCGCTCCCGCTAAAGAACGGCGGGATAAATTAGACGCTCTACGCTGTATTTAAAATGCGAAGTTCGTATATTAACCTGTTAGACAAAGGAATAATATTAATATGGTTGGCTATTTAAAAAAACTATGTACAGAGATACAGAGGAAATCTTTAACTTTGCAAAAAAAAAGGAATGATGAAACAACTGCAAACGTACATGAATTACTTACAGCTCTTACTGAAGAAATCAATCGCCTTGATCCTAGAGATTTTCTTCCCAAATGGCAATATGAGTTTGTAAGTATAAGAGTGGTTATAAGAAGATATACTAAAAAAACATCAGACTCTATTCTTACTCTTCCTCTCCTTTACCCTGGCTTAGACCTTTATTCAACAATACAGAAATTAATCGACATCCTTGAAAATTATGGGGGTGAAGGTAGTTTTGCTGAACAGCGTTGTTTTCCTTATATTTCGGACAAAAAATTGCGCAATATAGTTGAAAGAGACTATAAGGAATTATCTGTGATTTTACTGCCTAGCAGAGCATGGAAAAGCTGTGTTATTATTGCAGGAAGTATTTTAGAAGCAATATTATATGATTTATTGTGTTCAAAAAGTAAAATTAGAAAAAAAGCTATGGCTAGCTTAAAAGCACCTAGAGATAAGCATAAAAAAGTAAAAGATATTTTGAAAGATGAATGGGTGTTAAAAGATTTGATTGAAGTTGCAACTGATATTTCAATCCTGCCAGATAAAAAAGCGAATACAATTGATCAGGTTCTTCGTGACTATCGCAATTTCGTTCATCCCAAAAAAGAAATAAAGGAAGAACATTCATGTGATGAACCAGAAGCATTCATGGCTAAAGGGGCTCTGGATAGTATTTGTAATTATTTTGAAAAAAATTTAACAAAAAAAAGTAGACTAACAAATCACTACAGGTAACCCTCTTAAAGAGTGCGAGAACCTGAGGAATTTAAAAAATCTCTCAGGCTGGAGGGTGCGCCCGCCAAAAAGCCTGGCGAGGCAAGCGCAAATCTCGCCACAAAACGGCGGGACAGGTGGAGCTCAACTTAGTAGCTGAGTTCAAACGTTATATGAAAACAAGGAATTAAATGGAATACAAAACTGAAATCACAAAGCAAGAACTTAATTTTATAAATGATGTTGAGTTAAGAGCTGTATTGCGTGGAAGACTTCAAGAATTAGAAAGAGTTTTTATAGTTAATGCTAATTATAGTACTATTTTTTTATCAATTAGCACAATTGAAGGGATTTTTATATATTTAGCTGATATTTATAAAACTGAATTAAAAAATTCTCCTAAATACCCAAAAGAAGGAGTTAATCAAAAATTAAAGAAATTTAACAGTCTTACAATTAGCGAATTATATATTCTTTTAAAGGATGTTGACTTGCTTCCCGAAATAGATGAATTTAAGCTGATTTATAATCTATTTAAAGATTATAGAAATTTTATTCATCCTCAAAAACAGGCAAAAAAGGGGTGGCCCATTGATCTTGGGCATGCTCAGATGGCTCTGGGATTGCTTAATGCTACACTTAGCGCACTATCGAAGAATATAATTATTGAGAAATTTATATTAAATAAATTAGCTGGAAATCCAGACTATGATTCTAATCTTGTTCTGAATCTTAATATTGATAGAACGAGAGTTCATTCTTTTTTAATATTCAAAAACAAGATTAGCACTTTTTTGCATTTAGCTTTTGATTTATCGTTACCTAAAGATTCTTTAGTTAATTTTGTTTTTAACTATGTCGATGATGGCAACTTTAAAATGTTACGACTTGATAATCGTGGTGCTCCGGGAACCCCAAATAGTGTTTTGCATTGCACTCAAAAATTTTATTGGCCAAAAATTTTGAATTGTGTCCCCGAAAAATTAGTAAAAGTTAAAAACTCTTTTGCTATTGAAGTTAAGATTGATGTTGCAAGTAAAATATTTGATTTTTATGTTGATGGTGCAAAGTTAATAATTCAAGATGATAGTGGTAATGGAAAAGATCTTTTTGCAGAATTTGAAAGAGATTTAAGATTTGGATTTTTTAATGAATGTGGACCAGCTAAACTTTCAAATATAAAAATACTAAAGTTGGGATAAAAACATATAATGACTTCATTCCCCGGACCGTTACCCGTGCCGCTTTGCGTCGCGTCTACCGGCGGGTGATGTCGATGTTATACTCTGAATAAATGAAAAAAATTAATAAAAAAGAATTATTAAAAATAGCACAATTATTCAGAAAGTCTATTGAAAATATAAATCTAGATAATGCTCCTGGCTTTCTTCCGCATTTTCCTAGTGGTTGTTGTAGCTGGGCTACATTATTTTTAGGAAATTGCCTAAAAAATGAGTTCGGATTAAAGCCAAAAAGATTTTGTGGCGCTATGTATAATGGTTCTTCGCATGAATGGATTGTTCTGGATAGTGTTATTATTGATATCACATCAGATCAGTATGAAGACTCAAATAAATCTATAATAGTAAGTGAAAAATCAAAATGGCATGAAAAATTTAATGATGGTAAAATTATGGACATAAAAACACCCAAAGATTATGATTCTGCAATTACCAAGGGGATGAAACCCTCTCAAATATATATTTTAGTTATTGAGAAATTTAGATTATATTATAATAAGAAAGTATAACAATTCGCTTCAAGCAAACAGAATGGCCTATGGCTCATAGCTGATGGTCAATAGTAAAAAACATGAAGCAAGATAACTATTAGCCATCGACTATTGGCTATTAGCTAAGTTGCCTGAGCTCAAACGTTATAAGTAAAAAAATGAATGATTTAAAAGAATTGAAATTCATAGAAAAAGAAAAATTTTTCGAATATTTTTGTTCGTTAGCACGCAAAGCTTTTGAAAAAAATGCTTTTGACACAATATGTTCTCTTTTGAGAGTTGGTGGGTGCCAAGACGCTGACTGGGATTCTTTCGAAGAATCGCAAAAATCATTTGAAGATTACAATTGGCTTTTGAAAAAAGCGAAAGATGCTCCTTCGAAAAACGGTCATTGGAGGATCGGTTTATTAATATATTGTCAAGCAATTGAAATGACAGCTCCTCACGAATTACTCACTAATATATTAAGAATTATTGCTGGCGAACATTATCATATTAGACCCTTTGGTCATTTATCACGATCTAATAAAAAACAAATACTTGGCTATATTCCTCCAAGTGCTAAGCGAAAAATAGATTATATAAAAGAACTTGCAACAAAAACAAAAGAAACTTTGTTGATAGAATATTTTGATTCTTTTTTTAATAACAAGGTCAGAAATTCTTTTTTCCATTCAGATTATATATTTTCCTCTGAGTATTATAGATGGACTGAAGGAGGCCCTGCACAACAAATACCACTTGAAGAAATAAGCGTACTAATATCTAATTGCTTTAATTTTTATGGAGCATTAATATCGTGGCATAAAGAATACCTTAATTTTTGTGGCAAAGCTAAAAAATTTCATAAATGGCCTCAATATGAGATACTAGAATTATTAAATAATGAGGAAAAAGGATTATACGGTTTCAGTGTTCATTTTTCAAACGGTTCAAAAGCAACCTATTCAAGAACGGATAAAGGAACTGACTGCATAAATTTGCATTTTGAAAAAAACGGCTCTATAAACTTTAACTGTGGTTTAATTGACGCATTAGAGCCTGTTTGGAAAATAAACGGCGTGCCTATTGAGCAAATAGAAAATTTAAACTTATAACAACTCATTCCACCTAACTGGTGGGAGCGCGCGAAGAAGTTCACCCCAGTAGGTGATCTCGAACTTGAAACTAGGGACAGCGACTAGTTTTTAGTTAATATTATATCAATGAGCTTCTTTATTATTTTTTATTTTTAAAAAAAGAAAAAAAAGGGATGGTTCTATTTTTAAGTTGTGACATGTGACCTTGTGACTTGGTGACTTTTTTCGGTTTTTCAAATCCCCCTTTGAAATGAGCGATAGACTTTTCTTTGGTTTAGGAACGAAGATGCAGCCAGGACGGCGGAACGCCATGAGGCAGGACTGCCGAATTGGCGGCGAATCCCGCCTTTTGCGGGATGAAGTCGCAGTGAGTAAACCATTAGAAAATCATCGCGGTTTCTTTGGGGGCGAGTTTTAAAATGAAACCGTAACTTACAGATTTTTTTTGAGGTAAGTTGCATGGTTGAATTTATCCCGCATGCTTTTAGTCGGGGCCTTTGCTTCGTTTCCTTTAGACGACAAAAGGAAATGAAGGCTGGGGGACGTTTCATCGGGGGCAGGCATCGCCCCATAACTACACTCAAACCTAAACCAAAGAAATTTAGCTAAAAATTCCAAAAGGGGAGAGAATAGATTGTTGGTCAAATTGAAACTTGTGACTTGTGACCTGTGTCTTGTGTCTTTTTCCTGCCCAAACTCTCCACTTTCTCTATTCCTTGAAATTATCCAGTCTTATGATACAATAGGGGTTAATCATTTACTTATATTCATGGACTGATAACCAGGAGACAAAAGATGAGTTCTGCAGAAGATAAAAGAAGATTTATGCGTCTTGGAGCTTTCCTTGAAGGAACCTTTCAGACCGAAGAGGGTAAAAAAGGGCTGATTATGCTCACTAATTTCAGCCGCGAAGGGCTTAAGGCCTGTATTAATCGCAAGGTAGACCTCGGCGCAATAATGAAAATTGAAATCTGGATTCCGGGAAGTATCATACCCGTCTTTGCCAAGGGCGAAGCTGTATGGATTAAAGATGGGGAACAGGGGTGGACTTATAACTATGATGCTGGCATCAGAATCCTTGATATTGATCAAGAAGACAAACAGAGAATTCTTGACTTTGCATATGCGCATTGGCGTAACACAAAAGGAAAAGTATGAAGCAGTACTGGAATAATACAAAGGTTATTTGCACAATAGGCCCTGCCTGTAGTGACCCGAAGATATTAAAAAATATGATACTCTCAGGCATGGATGTAGCCAGGTTTAATTTTTCTCATGGCAGTCCTGAGGTTCATGTAAAGCAGATAAAGATGCTTAGAGGCATAGCGGAGCGATTGAATATGCCTGTGGCGATAATGCAGGATTTACCGGGTCCTAAAATTCGTATTGGTGAATTAAAAGAAGATTATGTCGAGTTGACTGAGGGAAGCTTTTTCTTTTTAACTACCAGGAAAATAATTGGAACAAGTGAAGGCGTATCAGTAAATCATCCTGCCTTTGTCAGAGGGTTGAAGAAAAAAGATACGGTTTATCTCAATGATGGGTTGTTGACGCTCAAGGTTGAGTCTAAGACAAAAGAAGAAGTAATATGTTCGGTTATCTCAGGGGGCAGGATATATCCTAAAAAAGGCGTAAGCTGTCCTGATCGCATGCTTTCCCTAAGCCCTGTTACACCGCGTGATCTGAAATTCCTTGATTACGGATTAGCGGCGGAGGTTGATTTTGTCGCGGTTTCTTTTGTGCAGAGCGTAGCGGATATCCTGAAAGTTAAAAAATATATTAAGAAAAAAGGCAAGGCAGTTTCGGTTATTGCTAAATTTGAACGCAAAGTTGCGATCAAGAATATGGATTCTATTATTGCCTCAAGCGATGCGGTAATGGTCGCCAGGGGAGATCTAGGCATTGAGGCGGATCTTAAGGAAGTGCCTTTTTTGCAGAAAGAAATCATCAAAAAATGCAATGCTTTGGGCCGGCCGGTTATTACTGCGACTCAGATCCTTGAATCAATGGTCACTAATCCTCAGCCGACAAGAGCTGAAGTAAGTGATATCGCTAATGCGGTTATAGACGGAAGCGATGCCTTGATGCTTTCAGAGGAAACAGCAATCGGGAAATTTCCTTTAAAAACAATTAAGATCATGGTAGAAATCGCGAAAAAAAGCGAAGAGCATTTAAAGCGCTTGCCTAGGGATATAAAGTTTATTACAGACAAAAATGAGGATCTTATTGATTCTTTTGCTACGGCGGCAGTTACTTTAGCAGACAGCATATATGCCAAAGCAATAATAGTGAATGCAGACAATGTGCGGGCAATCACAATGCTCAGCCGGCGACGCCCCCAGTGTATGGTGTTGGCGATCACCCGGGATAAAGGCGTATTTAGAAAGCTGATAATGATCTGGGGCATATATCCGATGCTTGTTAAAAGTTTTTCTAATATTGAGCAGACTTTGACTGAAACTATTAAGATTGCCAAAAAGAACGGAATGGTTAAAAAAGATGACAACGTAGTTTTTGTGCTTAGTAAAGATAACCTTCTTTGTTCTTCAAATATAATGCAGGTACGTAAAATAAAATGACAATATGAATATTATGTGCCTGAATCCTCGAAACGTATTTTTTATTAGGAGACTTAATGAAGTTTAGTCATAAAACACTTATATTATTTTTAACTATATCTATTTGTCTGCCCCTAAGCGCATGTTTTGCCCAGCGGGCAATACCAGAGATTGAAAAAATCGAACCTGCTTACGGTGCGGTTGATGTCGATACTCAGACTAAAATATCGATCACCTTTAACTGCGCTATGGATAAAAAGTCTGTGGAAAAGAATTTTCATATTTTCCCGGTTGTCTCGGGAGGTTTTAAGTGGCAGGATAATACACTTGTTTTTTCACCGCATAAATCTTTGCTGCCTTCTACTTCTTATTTCATAAGCTTTAATCCTGAGCTTAAAACAATTAAAGGTATTCCTATTTCTCTGACTTATTTTAATACCCCGGCCGAAGGTGTATTTGTCTCACCTGGAGGCGATATCAATATTGTCAGTATTAATGCTAATGTTCAGGAGCTAGGCGTTAAAGGAGATAATCCGGTCTGGTCTGCGGATAATAAAACTATAATATATGATTTTGAGGGAAGTATCTGGAAAATTGATACAAGCGGCAAGAATAAGGAAAAGCTTTCTTATGATGAGGAAACCTATAAAGCTACGAAGCCTGCTTGCAATACTCTTTCAAAAAAAATTGCTTTTATCGGTTCAAATTCAGCAGGCAGTGATAATGTTTATATCCTAGACTTAGAAACCGAGGTAATTACTCAATTGACGGCTTTTTATGAGCTTACTAAAATTAAGCATTTAAGCTGGTCTCCGGATGGATTGTATTTGGCTTTTTTAAGAGCAGGTCAAATCTGGATTATGAATAATGACGGTAAAGATATGAAAAAATTGACTACAGATGAACTCAAATGTAAAGAGAACTTTGCCTGGTCTCCGGGCGGGACGAAAATTGCTTTTACCGGTACTGAAAATGTCTGGATCGGAGATATTTACTCATCAGAATTACGCAAGATGTCTTTTGATGATGCTAAAACAGGATTGCTTGACTGGTCGCAGGATAATAGGATCGCGTTTATTTTAGATGGTATTACAATTATGAATGCTGATGGCAGTGAAGAAATAAAGGTGCTTAGTGCGGCGCAGCATCCGGTATGGATAAATAATGGAGAATTGCTTAGCTTTGTCCTTCCGCTTGAGGAGAAAGATAATAAGTCGCAGCTGTGGGTTATGGATTGCAGCGGTCAGAACAAAAAAAAGATCGCTGACATCAACTCAGATAAAATAAAGGTTTCGTGGTCAAGTAATATTGGTTATTGGAATTTATTTTCTCCGTAAGTGGGCGGGGGGGATTTTTAACGCGTTACGGTATTTTGTTACCGTTCTTCTTGAGATGTTCATTCCTTTGGATTTTAGGATATTTTCGATTTCCTGATCACTGTACGGCTTATTCTCGGGTTCTGTTTTGATTAATTCTTCAAGAGTTGCTTTGACTTTTTGATTTGAAAGCGTTCCGCTCTCAGATACAATTGCCTGAGAAAAGAAATTTTTCAGGGCAAATGTGCCGTAGGGGGTCTGGATATATTTATTAGCCACAGTGCGGCTGATAGTAGAAGGGTGGACTTCTAATTTTTCCGCTATCTCTTTTAGCTTCAGTGGTTTTAAGTTAAATATTCCGTTTTCAATAAATTCTCCCTGATATGAAATAATGCATTTTGTTACTCGCTCTAAAGTCTGATTGCGCTGACTTAATCCGCTGATAAGACTTTCCGCGTTTTTCAGCTTCTCTTTAATGAATTTCATTGCTTCTTCCGGGCAGTTTTTGTCTTTAAGAATTTTCCTATACACCTGAGATATTGACAGCTGAGGCAGGTTTTTAGCGTTGATGATAATTTCATACCCGCCTGGTGCCTTCTCTAAGATGACATCAGGTACAATGCATAGTGCGCCTGCGGCATAATTACGGCATGGCTTAGGATCCAGATTGCTTATATTTTTGGCATATTTTTTAACTTGAGGTAAGGAAATCTTAAGTGCTTTGCTGATTAGTATGTATTTTTTTGCGGCAAGCTCGTTTAGGAAGTTCTTAATTATTATTGCCTCATTTGAATCTTCTTTGTTCTGACGCTTTAGCTGTAAGATAAGGCATTCTTTGAGATCACGCGCAGCAATTCCTGCTGGTTCCAGAGATTGCACCTTTTTCAGCACGTTTTTTATCAATTCCTCGGGAAACCCGGAGGAAGCAGAGATCTCTTCAATGCTGGCAGTAAGATATCCGTTTTCAGCAATATTGCCGATTATTTGTTCAGCGATCTCAATATGCTCTTCATTGAGATTCATCATTCGGTATTGCCGCATCAGCTCCTCAGGTAAAGTCGATGATTTTGTAATTAGAGTTTCCTGAAAATTATGCCTATCAATAGAAGCATTTACCTTGCTTTTATCAAAAAAATCTGAAAACCAGATATTATCATGCTCCAGCCAGTCTGCTTCGAATTTAATATTTTTTTCTTCTCGGATGCGCGGGGTATCATTTAATGAATTATCAATGGCCTTGTTTTCCTTGGCTTGCTGTTCTTCAGGACTTATTTTCTGCGAATCATTAACTTCTTTGTTTGAGGCTACTAAAGAATCCTCAAGCACCGGATTTATTGCCAATTCATTGGCGATCAACTGGTTGATCTCGACAATAGGCAGCTGTAGAATCTGCATCGACTGCTGCATTTTCATCGACATGATCATTTTCTGAACTTGTTTTTGTAATAATCTCTGTTTAAAAGCCATTATTTCCTCCAAAAATGATTATAGCTTAACTTAACTATTAAAGCAAGAAGCTAAACTCTTCAAGTAGATTTATGTGTAATCAATTATGTTTTTAAGGGAAGTTCGGAGTGAAAAAATGCTTTTGAAAACAATCAATGATGCCTATACGAGTGCGTATATAAAATTTTTTTTACTCCCGCCAAAAAGCATGGCGAGGCTCGCCACATTGAGCTTCGAAGATGATCCGGGGGCATTCTTATTTTACATCTCTGTAAAACTCCGAGGTAATCAGTTGATTATAACATCCATGTAACAAGAACTGATTAAATCCGCAATAATAGTTTTCCCATCCGCTGTAGATTGTTTTCTGGACACTAGTTTTTGAAAGTAATGATTATTACTTGTTTAAGCTTTTTCGTCCTTCGTCTCAAGGAGCGAAGCAAGTGACCGTCTATCTGTTCTCCATAGCTTTAGCGAAGGGGAATTGCCTGTCGGATTTTTAGAAGGTGATTTGCTCCCTAAGTCTGCTTATGTTATACTCATACGATAATGAATAAAATATTGCTTTTAAATCCGCCAGGGGAAAATAAGTATCTTAGGGACCAATATTGCAGTTCATCTGCCAAGGCTGATTATTATTGGCCGGCGATTGATCTGCTTGTTTTAAGCGGCATCCTAAGCAGCCATTTCAAAATTGAGGTAATCGATGCTATTGCTGATAATATTTCAGCAGATCAAGTTTTGCAAATTGTAAAAAAATCAGCATTTAGGGCTGTTTGCGCATTAACCTCATCAGCAAGTAAAGATGAGGATTTTCTTTTATTTGAAAAATTAAAAAAAGAATGTAATGTAAAAATCATTCTTAACGGAGGGTTTCTCCGTCATGATACCCCGAAATATCTAAGAGAATTTTGGTTTATAGACGCGATTATTGTAGATTATACTAAAAGCGGGGTAGTCGAGTATATTAAAGGAAAGGGCGGCCCTTTAGAAGGTATATGGCATAAGGCCGGGGAGCTTATTCAAACTCCGTTATCTTCGGAGAGTCAAAGAGATTTTTTTTCCTATCCGATTGCTAGGCATGAATTATTTCCGCTTGATAAATACCGTCTGCCTCAGGCAAGAAAATCACCCCTCACTTGTGTGCTGATCTCAAGCGGATGTCCTTTTAACTGTAAATTCTGCTCAAGTGCCTCAATCCCTTATCAGAAAAGAGATATAGATAATTTAATGATTGAGCTAAAGGCAATAAAGAAATTGGGGATAAAGGAGGTTCACTTTCCTGATTTTACTTTTACTGCTGATAAAGGCCATTGCCTGAATATCTGCAGGGCGATGATCAAAGAGGGACTGGATCTTAGCTGGGATTGCCTGAGCAGGGTTGATTGCTTTGACGCGGAACTGGCCCGGGTTATGAAAAATGCAGGATGCCATACTATTCAATTTGGAGTGGAGTCGCAGAATGAAAAGGTGCTTGCCGCACTTTCTAAGTGTATTGATGCTAAAACCATACGCAATGCATTCGGATTATGTCAAAGAGAGGGCTTAGAAACAATAGGTTTTTTTATTATCGGGTTGCCCCAGGAAGATGAGGCGAGCATTAAAATGACCATTGATTTTGCCTGTGATCTGAATTGCGATTATGCCGCATTTTCTGTTTTTGTTCCTGATTTCGGCAGCCAGATAAGGACGGATCTTGAAAAAAAAGATCCGGAACTTAAAAATATTTATAAATTTGATCGTACGGAGTTTCCTGTTATTGAAAGTGAGTTTATAAGTAAAGCCAGAATATGGCAGCTGCGCAATATTGCAATGCGTGTTTTTTATTTTCGTCCTGGATATATCTGGAAGAGGCTGCTTAGGATAAACTCTCTAAGCAGACTGCGGGTTGCTGTGCGGATATTCTGGTCTATTTGCAGGGATCAATTAAAAGGAAGAGTTAAATCATGAGGATCGCTATAATAGGCGCTGGCATAAGCGGATTGATGTGTGCTTACAGGCTTTCACCCAGGTTTGAAGTCAGTGTTTTTGAAAAGCAGGATTATGCGGGAGGACTGTGTTCTTCTGCCAGTTTAGATAAAGTGCAGATCGAAAGATATAATCACTTTTTTTCAAAAAGGGATTTAGAAATAATCAGGGTTATTAATGAGCTAGGATTGGGAAATAGCCTTAAGTGGAAAAAGGCAAAACAGGCAAGTATTATCAATGGTCAGTTTTTCGATATGAGCCGGCCTCTAAGCCTGTTCTCTCTGCCGGGAGTAAATATTATTGAGAAGATTAAATTGGCTGTTTTTTTGTCCAAGGCAAGTATTGCAAAACAAGGGGTTCAGTTTAATAAACATAGCGCATCTTCCTGGGTCGAGGATAATTGTACAAAGAATGTGTTTGAGCGTTATTTTAAGGGGATGTTGAAATTTAAATTTCAAAACTATGATGATGTTAGCGCCAGTTATCTTTGGGCAAGGATAAATGAAGGAAAACACAATGAAATAGGTGTTTTAAACGGCGGGATAGAGGCGATTGTAAAGGCCTTGATTAATAGAATCCGCAGCACAGGTGCAAAGATAATGTTAGGCAGGACGATTAATAGAATCGTACATAAGTCCGATAATAAATGGTTGTTGTATGATAATACATCTTTTGCGGAATTTGATTGTGTTATTGGCTGTAGCTCATTAAAAGAGATCGGGCAATTATGCGATGATGAGCTAAAGAATGAGCTGAATATACCTCAAACAGATTATTTAAACGTGGGCTGCTATGTTTTAAAACTTAGAAGACCTCTTCGGCCTGGATACTGGTTATTTATTAATCAGCAAGGGGACGCCATGAGCAGAGTAATTATTGATACATCGGCGCTTAGTGGTGAGAATGTTGTATATTATCCTGTCTACCGGCGCGCTAATAGTATAAACGAACAGGACCAGGAGATAATCTTTGATGATTGCCTTAGGGTATTAAATAATATTGACGCGGATTTTGATCCGACTCAGATTGTTGAAAAAAAGTTTTTTCAGGACAAATTTATTGAGCCGGTGCTGAGTAATTTTTTTATTGATAAGGTTGTTTCTTTTAAAGAAAATGCCGAAGGATTTTATATGCCGGAGGCAATGTATGAGCGGCATTTACTTAAAACAATCAATACCCAGGCTTTGAAGGCAGAGCTTGTTTTTAAAAAGATTATAGAAAGGGGCAACCGATGATATCGACTATACAGGTTGATTTGGACAGCTTGTGGACCTATCGGAGATATTTGAATCAGACCCCTGTGGAAAATACCCCTGATCCTGTTTACAGTCAGGGAGTTCAGCGTTTCCTGGATATTTTTGCAAGGAATGACATTAAGGCCACGTTTTTTGTGATCGGCTCTGACGCGCTTGTGCCTGAACATGCAAAGATCATCAAGCAGATTGCGGACCAGGGGCATGAAATCGCCAACCACAGCATGAGTCATCCGCTTAATTTTAAAGATTTGGAAGAGGCAAGCCTTATTGATGAGATCAAAAACAGCCATGATATATTAGAGCGTATTAGCGGCAAAAAAGTAGAGGGGTTTAGAGCTCCGACTTTTAGTATAAATGAGCGGGTCCTGAAAATACTTGAGGATTTGGGATATACCTATGACAGCTCTGTATTGCCTTCTTTTATCAATTCTTTAGCTCTGAACTGTGCGCATTCTGTTTTAGGAGGCAAACCGGTAGATATCGCCGGCAGCAATATTAGATTTGCGAACGCGCCGCTTTGCCCATATAAGCCGAATGTAAAAAATATGGCAAAAGAAGGTGATGGTAAATTGTATGAAATACCAATAAGTGTTCTGCCTGGTCTGCGACTGCCTATGCACAGTACTTATGTTTTTATCTGCGGGAAATGGCTTTTCGATTGGGGGATAAGAGCGTTTAAGAAAAGACAAATGACTTTAAACTATGTATTCCATGGGATGGATCTTGTGGATATAAATAAATATGATTTAAAGCTGCCCTTATTCAAAAGTTTAGAAAAAAGAAAAAATATCTGTGAATATATGATAAAAAAACTGAAATCTGAATTTAAGCTTTTGAATACAATTGAGCTAATTAAAAAAAATGGGGACATGCTTAATTAAGTTAAATGGTTTTCAATCGGTATAATCAGGTTCTTTCATTTTACATAAACAAGAAAAAAGCAAAAAAGGGATGGTGCTGCACATGATTTTTGTTCTACTTCCGGCTTATAATGAAGAGAAAAATGTTAAAGCGATATTGGATGAGATTAGACAGGTTCTTGATAGCCGTAAGGTGTTATACCGCGTCTTGGTTGTCAATGACGGCAGCATTGATAATACCCTAAAGGTGCTTGAATCTGTTCGGGATTTATTTCCTCTTCAAATTTTATCTTTTGATGAAAATAGGGGAGTGGACGCGGTTTTCCGCCAGGGAATAGAATGGATCTGCCGGCATTCTGAAAATGATGATATCATGATATCCATGGACTGTGACCAAACACATAAAGCCCAGACATTTAACCTGCTTATTGATGCTCTGGATGAAGGCAATGATGTAGCGATAGCTTCTCGTTATCATAAGAACAGCAAATGTGTTAACCTGCCTTTTATGCGCGCTTTTTTAAGTGATGGCATTAATGCAATGTTGCGCTTGATTTTTCCCATAAAAGGGGCAAGAGATTATACAACATTTTTTCGGGCTTATAAAATATTTGTTTTAAAAAGAGCACTTGATTTTTACAAGGACAGATTTCTTATGCAGAAGGGTTTTTCCTGTATGGCGGAAATACTTATAAAGTTAAAGCCGTTGGGGATAAAATTAGAAGAGGTTCCTATTGATCTGCGTTTTGATCTGCGTACGGGTAAGAGTAAAATGAATATCAAAGAGACAATTCAAGGTTATTTGCAGCTTATCGGCAAGGAATTACATGCCAAGCTCAGCGGCGTTTTTCGATGATTAGATATTTAAGCATATAAAAACCAAGTTTGATTATATCTTTTGCCTGGGTCGGATTAAGCATTTTTAGTAATAAGGACCATAGAAAAGCCGGACTAAAAATATATCGCAGGTAAATTCTCTTTTGAAATCTAATCAAATCTCTTGAGCTTAAATATTTGGTTCCCCATGGCTGGCTTGCGTGCATGAAGTTGAATTTTTTCCAATCAATATCAGTTATCAAACCCTCTTTTTTCATAATCCGAAAAGTCTCTGTGCCCGGATATGGACATATTATCCCAAGCTGGAAAACATCAGGCATGATAATATGTATGATTTTTTCTGTTAGGGCAATATCATCGGCATTTTCCTCTGGGTGAGATCCGAGAATAAAGAAAGCACAGGCAATTATTTTAGCCTTATGCGTGAGCTTAAATGCTTTTTTGATCTGCTCAATAGTGATATTCTTTTTTATAAGCTTAAGGATCTTAGGGCTTCCTGATTCTACCCCGTAGGCTATTTTCAGACAGCCGCAATGTTTCATTATTCTGATCAAATCTTCATCAACCATGCTGACTTTGGTTTGGCAATCCCAGGTTAGATTCAAGGCCTTAAGCCCCTGGCAGATATCAATGAATCTTTTGCGATTTAATGTCAGGTTTGTGTCTTCAAAAGTAATATGATTATATCCAAATCTATCACGGCAGTCCTTCAGCTCAGCGATTACATTAGCTGTACTCCTAAATCTAACAATATCTCCGGTGGTTTTCTCTACGGCGCAAAAAGAGCATTTCTGTGAGCAGCCGCGTGAGGTAAAGACAACTGTGGCTCTTTTTTTTCCTTTGTTTATTCCAGCTGCGTATGCGTGGGAGTATAGATCACGCTTTAAAAGACTTCGATCAGGCATTGGCAGAGTGTCCAGGTCTTGAATATAATCCAATGGGGTGTTTACGAAAATTTCCTTGTTATTTCTTCCGGCAAGTCCTTTAATATTAATAACCGGAGCCTGATTTGATATTTTATCGCATAAATCAAGTAAAGGATTTTCACCTTCGCCAATAACACAATAATTAAATGCCGGAAATTCACGCATTGAAATCTCAGGTATTGCCGATACATGAGGCCCGCCAACAACTACGGGGATATCTTTGCGGTATTTTTTGACCAAGAGAGCGACTTCGTGGGCATTATTAATAGTCGGAGTCATGGCTGTGATCCCGACAAGTCCAATGGAATGCTTAGCTAAAATAGAGGAGAGATAGTATTCGTTGAATGGCTCGACTTCAAAATCAATGATTATGCCATTATATCCTCGAGCTCTAAGATATGTGGCAAGATAAACTAGATTAATTGGCTCTTGGATAAAAAATTCCTCAAAAGCGCCGCTTATTTTTGGGGGACGAATTAGTGCAATATTCATAATTAATTAATACTTAGTCTAACATTTATGCGCAGGCATGTCAAATCATGTATGTTTGTGTTTGTAAGAAGTGAATTTATGTGTTAAAATTATATAATAATTCAATAAAAATAAAAGGGGTATTTAGTGTCATTATCAAGGAAGATAAAAAAAGTAATGCTTGTTTTTCCACCTGGCAAGGTATTGAAAGGTCATTTTCAAAGATGTGAGCTCCCGATGGGATTGGCTTATCTTGCTGCTGTCCTCAAAGATGATTTTCAGGTTAAGGTAGTTGACGGCCGGGCTGCATTTAAAAATTATGCTCCAAAAAACAGTAAATGGGAATATTTTGGCCTGAAGCCGGATGAAATTTTAGATAAGATCAAAGAATTTTCTCCAGATGTTGTAGGCATTACCTGTATTTCCTCGTTTCACTTTCCGGAAGTTTTGCAGCTGTGTGCGATGATCAAAAAGCTGAATAAAAGTATCATTACGGTAACCGGAGGCACACATCCCACATTTCTAGCTGATCGTATAATGAGAGATCATAAAGAAATCGACTTTATAGTTTTGAGCGAAGGGGAAAGGTCATTCAAAGACCTGCTTGTTAAAATAAATCTTGGGGAAGATCCCAAATCTATAAACGGTCTGGCTTATCGCGAAAACGGTTTTTTTAAAATAAATCCTAAAACTGAATATATTGAAAATCTGGATGAGCTGCCTTTTCCTGCTCTAGAGCTGTTTCCGCTTGATTTTTATGCTAAAAAAAATATACCTTTTTCTATAACCTCGAAAAGCAGAAAGATCGCTCCCGTGCTTACAAGTCGAGGCTGTGTGGCAAACTGTGTTTTTTGCTCTTCTAAAAATTACTGGGGCAGGCAATACCGTATGCGTTCAAGCGGCAATGTGCTTGATGAGATAGAGTTTTTAGTTCGTAAATATAATTTTAAAGAGATACAGTTTATTGATGATAATCTGACACAGGATAAAGCAAGAGCTGAAAGAATATTTAAAGGGCTTATCGAAAGAAATCTAGATATACAATGGAGTACCCCGAATGGCATTGCCATATGGACACTTGATGAACGGATGCTTGTATTAATGAAAAGAAGCGGTTGCTATGAATTAACAGTTGCTTTTGAGAGCGGGGATCAGGAGGTCCTTAATAAAATTATAAAAAAGCCCCTGAACCTGGAAAAGGCAAAAAAGCTGGTAATGAAAATGAAGCAAATTCGCCTACAGGTGAATTCCTTTTTTATTTCAGGTTTCCCCGGAGAAACAAAGGAACAGATCAAAAGAACTTTTGATTTTGCCTGGGAAATGGACTTGGATAGCGCCTGGTTCTTTATGGCTAATCCTACGCCTGGATCTGAATTATATGAAACCTGTATTAAAAAAGGGTACATAAAAGATGATTTCGATTTTGAAAATATTGAATATGGCCTGGCTCATATTGATACTGAAGATTTTAGCTCAAAAGAGATAGAAAAAATGGTGATCTATCAATTTGTTTTTTATAATATCGGACAGATGTTTCGTCATCCTGTGCGTTTTTTTAAGAAATACTTAGGCATTATTCTCAGGCATCCCGTAAGGAGTTTTCAGATGATCTGGGTAGATATAATGAGAATAATAAACAGATGATACAGGCACATAGAAAAATTAAAAAAGTAATGCTTATATTCCCTCCAGTTGCCTTTTCTCTGGAGAGCCCGAAACAGATAATGCCTCCGCTGGGGATAGGTTATCTGGGGGCATATTTGCGCAATGATTATGATATTAAATTGCTGGATGCAGCGCTTGAAGGTTATGAGTTTGAGCGTACTATACATGACGGCTTTAGGTGTTACGGACTCAGTGTTCCCCAGATAATAAACAGAATAAGAGAATTTTCTCCAGATGTTGTTGGTATTTCGTGCCTGTATTCCAGTCAGTTTGAGATCGTGGCTGAAATTTGCAAAAGCATAAAAGTAGTTTCTGAAGATATTATAACTGTTATTGGCGGTACTCATCCAAGCTTTCTGGCGCAGGAGTGTATGGATAGCTGTAAAGGGCTTGATTTTATTGTTTTAAGCGAAGGGGAGAGGACATTAAAGATCTTGTTGGATAGTTTAAAACAAGGGAGTTCCTTTGAAAATATTGAAGGGCTTGCTTTTAAAAGTAATGGCCAGATAAAGGTTAATCCTAAAAAGAGCTTTATTGCCGATATAGATGATATCCCTATTCCAGCGCGTGAAATGTTTAAGCTTGAAAAGTATTTCAAAATAGATCTGCCGATGGGATTGATCAGTAGACAAAGCCCTTCAATGAGCCTAATAACCTCTCGAGGCTGTCCCTATGAATGTACTTTTTGCAGTTCATCAGTTTACTGGGGCAGAAAGTATCGAATGAGAACTGTGGAAAATGTACTTGATGAAATGGAGAAGCTTAAAGCATTGGGTATTAGAGAACTTAAGTTTTTTGATGATAATCTTACCTTGGACAGGGAAAGGACAAAAAAAATATTTCAAGGCATGATTAATAGAAAATTTGACTTCACCTGGAATACGCCAAACGGCATTGCCGCTCAGACATTAGACCAGGAGTTGGTGGAATTAATGAAAGAAAGCGGTTGTTATGAAATCACTCTGGCCATTGAAAGCGGAGATCAAAATACGCTTAGGGATATTATTAAAAAGCCGATAGATCTTAATAAAACCATGCAGACGGCAAGGATGATTTCAAGCCTGGGCATTAATACTTACGGTTTTTTTATTATAGGCTTTCCCCAGGAAACAAAACAAAGTATTTATAATACACTCAGGTTTATGGAAAAGATCCGTCTGGACCGCGTATCACTTTTTCTGGCTAATCCTCTTCCCGGAACAGAGCTCTATAGACAGTGTGTTGAAAAGGGGTATTTGAGTGGCAATCCCACTTTTCTCGATTATTTTAAGTCCAGTTTTAAGACAGAAAACTTCGACCAGAGATTTCTTGAGGATTTACGCAGGAAATGGTATTGGAAATACAATTTGAAATTAATTTTAAGAAATCCATTTAAATTCTTCAAGATTTATAATAGATTTATATTTAAGAAGCCGCTATTTATTATCAGGGTAATTTTAAATAAATTTATTAAGCCGGAATTGAAAATATGAACTTAATAGATAAGACTAAGAACAATGAAAGATTTAAGGATATTCTCTGGATTGGGGCTATTTTTTTACTGGCTTTTTTCCTTAGACTTATATATTTGTATCAGTTTAAGCAGAATCCTTTTTATGATAGCCCGGTAATAGACGCGCTTTCGCACTATTTGTTTGCTAAGCGTATAGCAGCTGGAGACTGGATGATCAAGGGGGTTGTAACCCCGCGTGTGCCTTTATATGTATATTTTTTGGCAATTATTTTTAAATTTTTGGGCAGCGGATTTACAGCTGCCAGAGTTGTTCAAATGTTTCTTGGTGCCTTTAACTGTATTTTAGTCTATTGTCTGGGGAAAAAGGTTTTTAGCCGAAATGTCGGGATAATTTCTGCGTGTATATGCAGTGTATACGGTGTATTTATTTATTTTGACGCACAGTTGCTGAATGTAGGTCTGAGTTTATTTTTTAATATCGGACTGCTTTTAGCACTGCTTTATACCATAGATAAGCCTAAGATGTCTAAATGGCTTGGCTGCGGTGTGATTTTTAGTTTAGCTCTGCAGATAAGTGCCAATGCTATTTTATTCTTTCCTTTAATGCTTATCTGGATATATATTTACAACAAAAAACACTCTATTGGATCTAAGATCTTTAAATATGGAAGATTCTTAACCCTGGTTATTACTACAATCGGCGTAGTGCTGATTCTTACCCCTTTTGCCTTGCGCAATGTTATGCAAGGCGGGGACTTTGTGCTGCTTTCTTCAACCGGGGGAATAAATCTTTATATAGGAAATAATGCACATGCTGACGGTAAGACAGCGATACCTCCATCAAGGGATTATTCCTATCGCGGATGGAAAGATAATGTATGGGTATCTTCGATCAAGGTGGCTGAGAGGATTCAGGGCAGAAAAATGAAGCCGTCTGAGGTCTCTGATTTTTGGACCTCTAGAGCTGTTCAGTTTGTGGTAAGTAATCCCCTCACATGGGTTAAGCTGCTTGTGCGGAAATGCTATTACTTTTTTAATGCTTATGAGATCCCAGAGAATCAGAGTATTTATTTCTTTAAGATATGGTCGCCTTTACTTCAGATGCTTGTTTTTTCCAGAGGATTTATTTCGTTCCCCTTTGGGATCATCTGTCCTTTGGCGCTGCTTGGGATAGCCGTGTCTTTTAAAAAAGATAAATCGGTAATATTGCTTAATCTGTTTATTTTATCGCAGTTTTTACTCATGATCATTTTTTTTGTAGTCAGCCGCTATCGCATAGCGGTTGTCCCGATTTTTATCATATTTGCCTCATATGCTATAGTCTGGTTGTTTGGGAAAATAAAACGCAAAAATTATAAGATATTTTCTTTGTCTTTGATATTTTTATTTATGATGTTTGTTTTTGTTAACTCAAGATTATTTGATGTCGATGAGGATAATAAATCACGCTGGCTGTTTAATCTGGGCAATGCCTTCAGCTATAAGGGGCAGACGCAAAAGGCATTGAAATCATTCATTAGCGCTCAGAAGCTGGATCCTGCCAACCTGGATGCAGTATATAATCAGGGGGTTTTATATTTAGAGGGCAGGCAATATGATAAAGCAATTGCTAAATTCCAGGAAACGATCGAGATAGATCCGGATGATTCGGCGGCATATTCAAATATTGGGATTGCTCTTGCTAGAGGGAATAAAATTGACGCAGCAATGCAATATTATAGCAAAGCCCTGGAGATTGACCCTGAAGACGTGGCGACAATGACAAATATGGGAGCAGCTTATATAGCAAAAAAACAATTTGTCGAGGCTCTTGAAATATTGCAAAAGGCAGTGACTATTGATGATTCCTTTTCTCCGGCCTTTAATCATCTTGGCGTAGTTTATGAAAAACTCGAGAGATTTGATGATGCCAATAAGTGTTATTTAAAAGCCATAGAACTTAATGGCGAGTACCTGGAAGCCTACTATAATCTGGCTGGATTTTATAAACGTAAAGGAATGAAGGATAAAGAAAAAGAGATGCTGAGAGAGGTAATGAGGGTGCTGGTTTTATCAGGCAATGAAAAAAACAGATAAATCTCCATCAATATGAGGAAAAGTTGTTATTAATGATTGCGTGAGAAATAGATTGAAACTATAGATATTCATTGATTCTACTTGACAAAGGATATCTTATGTGATATATTTTTATGAAATAAACCTTTAAATTAGTCCTGAGAGGCTAGTAAGGAGAATAAAATGAAATTCAAAACCTGCTTATTTTGTGTGAGAAATCCATCAAAAGGGTAGGTTTTTTTTATTAATTGATAAGGAGTTTATAAATGACACTAAAAGAAAAATCAAGCTTAATGGATGAACAGATGATCAAGCGCACTTTAATGCGCATAAGTCATGAAATATTGGAAAGAAATAAGGGGCCGGATGAAATAGTCGTTGTGGGTATTCGAAATCGTGGAGCATATTTAGCCAGTCGCATAGTGAATATGATAAAGGAGATTGACGGCAATGAAATACCGCTTGGGATTCTTGATATTACACTTTATCGAGATGACCTGACGATGATTGATACTTGTCCGGTAGTACACAGCACAAAGATAGATTTTGATATTAACGACAAGATAGTTATTTTGGTGGATGATGTATTGTTTACCGGCCGTACGATTAGGTGCGCTCTTGATGAGTTGATAGACTTAGGCCGACCGAAAAATATTCAGCTGGCTGTTTTAGTTGACAGGGGGCACAGGGAATTGCCTATTCGCGCTGATTATGTGGGGAAAAATGTCCCGACAACTTTTAATGAAAGCGTTGAAGTCAGACTCAAGGAAGTTGATGCTACAGAGGGAGTAATACTTTTAATCAAAGAAAAGGACCCCATATGAAGGTTTGGACAAAAAAAGATCTAGTAGGGCTTGAAGTATTAAGCAAGAAAGAAATAGAATTGATTCTTGAAACTGCGGCGTCTTTTAGGGAAATCTCAACTCGTCAGGTTAAGAAGGTGCCTACGCTAAGAGGAAAGACGATAGTGCTTTTTTTCTTTGAGCCGTCTACAAGAACGAGGTCGAGTTTTGAGCTTGCGGCAAAAAGATTAAGTGCTGATACCTTAAGTATATCTACTTCAACAAGCGCGATTAAAAAAGGCGAGACCCTGAAAGACACGATGAAAAATATCGAGGCGATGCAGGTAGATGCAATAATCATAAGGCATTCGGCAAGCGGTATAGCGCAAACCTTAGCCAATTGTATGGGGCCCTCTATTATTAATGCTGGTGATGGCTGCCACGAACATCCGACCCAGGGCCTGCTTGATATATTTACGATAAAAGAGAAAAAAGGAAGAATTAAAGGGCTTAATGTTTCAATAATCGGCGATATAGCTCATTCCAGAGTAGCCCGCAGTAATATTTGGGGATTGAAAAAACTGGGCGCAACTGTAACTGTTTGCGGGCCTAGAACGCTAATCCCTAAGGATATTGAAAAGATGGGAGTTAATGTTACAACCAGTCTGCCTCAGGCTTTAAAAAATGCGGATGTAATTAATATTCTACGTATACAAATTGAACGCCAGAAGGCAGGTTTGTTCCCCTCCTTGCGGGAGTATGCGATACGCTATGGTGTAAATAGGGAAAAGCTGGAACAGTATGCAAAAGATGATGTATTGATCATGCATCCGGGGCCAATGAATAAAGGTATTGAAATAACCCCTGATATTGCGGACGGAAAATTTTCCGTGATTCTTAATCAGGTGACTAATGGAATTGCGGTGAGAATGGCTGTGCTGTATCTGGTTTGCCAATCACATACTGAAGTTGTGGAACAGGAGTTATAATATGAAATTGCTTATAAAAAATGCAAGGGTTATCGATCCGAAATCAAAGACAGATGATATACTCGATATTCTTATCGAAGGTAACAAAATCGCGAAAATAGATAATAATATAAAAGATAATGACGCGGATGTCTTTGATGCTAAGGGATTAGTAGCAACGCCTGGATTTGTTGATGTGCATGCTCATTTACGTGAGCCGGGATTTGAATATAAGGAAACTGTTTTAAGCGGCAGTCGTGCAGCTGCAGCCGGAGGTTTCACAACTGTATGCTGTATGCCAAATACAAAGCCGGTTATAGATAATCAGGGAGTTGTAGAGTTTATACTCGCTCAGAGCAAAAAAGCAGGATTGATAAATGTGCTTGTTATTGGAGCGATAACCAAAGGCTCTAAAGGCGTGGAATTATCTGAAATAAGTGACCTCAAGGATGTGGGAGTTGTGGCTATTTCAGATGATGGAAACCCGGTAAGCAATTCAGAAATAATGCGCCGGGCTTTAGAGTATGCAGGTATGCTTGATCTTCCGGTAATAGCGCATAGTGAGGATACAGAGCTTTCAGCCGGCGGTGTAATGCATGAATGCTATATGTCAACAAAGTTAGGCCTTAAGGGGATTACGCGTGTTGCAGAGATAAGTATGATCGGCCGGGATATTGAGCTTGCGCGTTATACAGGAGCGCATTTGCATATTGCGCATGTCAGTTGCCGGGAATCAGTGAATTTGATCAGAGATGCAAAGAAAAGTAAAGTAAATGTAACCTGTGAATGTACGCCGCATCATTTCAGCCTTACGGTTGAGTCACTTGTTGATTATGATACAAATGCAAAAGTAAATCCGCCTTTGCGTGATATTGATGATCTTAAAGCTATCCATGATGGTTTAAAAGACGGGACTATAGATTGTATCGCTACAGACCATGCTCCTCATGCCCAAGCAGAAAAGGATGTAGAGTTTGATTGCGCTCCTTTTGGTATTATTGGATTTGAGACCGCACTGGCTCTTGGCATAACCAATCTTGTTGAAAAGGGAATACTTTCTTTGAACCAATTGATGGAAAAGATGTCTTATAATCCTTGTAAAATAATAAATATTGATAAAGGGTATATCTCAGTCGGTGGCGAGGCGGATATTACTATATTTGATCCAAACCAAGAGTGGAAAGTATCCTTGCACAATATTCTTTCAAAATCAAAAAATTCCCCCTTTATCGGGAAGACCTTAAAAGGCCGCGTAGTTCTTACAATAGTGGGTGGTAAAAAAGTCTTTGCTGCTTAATTGAACGCAGGTCTTAAAAGAGAAGACTTAGAATAGGTTTTTATGAAATTTATTGCAGATCTCCATATTCATTCCAAGTACAGCAGGGGGACTTCTCCGCATATGGATTTGCCTAATTTAAGTAAATGGGCAAAGATAAAAGGAATTGATCTGCTCGGTACAGGAGATTTTACGCATCCTCTCTGGCTTGAGCATCTGAAATCCATGCTTGAATCTGCAGGTAACGGATTATTTAAATACAATGATGTGCATTTTATGCTTACTGCTGAGGTTAGCAGTATTTATTCTAAAAACAACAGATGTTATAGAATCCACAACCTCATTTTTGCACCAAGCTTTAAAACAGTTGATAAAATAAATAAGGCTCTGTCTAAGATCGGCAATCTTCACTCGGATGGCAGACCAATCCTTGGTCTTGATGCGGCAAAGCTTGCAAGAATTGTTTTTGATATTGATCCCAACTGTATGTTAGTTCCGGCACATATCTGGACTCCCTGGTTTAGCTTATTTGGCTCAAAATCAGGGTTTGATCTATTAGAAGATTGCTTTGAAGAACAGGCAAAGAATATCTATGCCTTAGAAACAGGATTATCCTCTGATCCGGCAATGAATTGGCGGCTTAGCGCATTGGATAAATATACCTTAATCTCTAATTCAGATTGTCATTCTCCGCAAAAAATAGGCAGGGAAGCTAATGTCTTTGATTGTGAATTGTCATATTTCGAGATAATGGATGTATTAAAGAAAAAAGATAATAAAAAGTTTTTGTACACAATTGAATTTTTTCCGGAAGAAGGCAAATACCATTTTGACGGACATCGCAAGTGTAAAGTAAGATTTTCACCTGCCGAGACGAAGAAAAACAATGGCCTGTGTCCGGAATGTATGCGACCGGTGACTGTAGGTGTTATGAACCGGGTCGATGCTCTTGCAGATAGAAAAGAGGGTTTTATCCCTAAGGGGGCTATTCCGTTTAAGAATCTTATACCGCTTGATGAAATCATATCAGATGCTTTAGATGTTGGGAAAACCTCAAAAAGAGTTGCTAAAGCCTATGATGATGCCTTATCAAAGTTAGGAACAGAATTTGATATTTTAATGCATAAAAAAGGAAAAGAGCTTTTTAGTGCCCTGCCTGAGAAAATAGCAGAAGGTATTTTAAAAGTTCGTCGCAATGAATGTGTGATTAATCCAGGCTTTGATGGACAGTATGGGACAGTAAGTATTTTTGGTAAACCAAAAAAGGCAAGAGTTGATCCTGAGAAGTCCAAAAAGGCTAAAAATAAAAAACCAGCAGAATTAGCGGATAATGAAAAGCAATTAAGTTTTTTTTAAAAAACACAAAGAAGAAAAAAATAATTAGGGGATATAAGCTATGAAAAGGGCAGCAGTATTTTTCTATTCATATTCCGGCAATACAAGAAAAGTAGCTGCAGTTTTACAGCAGGAACTTGCAGCCAATTATCAGGTCGATTTGATTGAACTTGTTGCTTTGGATGAGTCTGCTTCTTTTGTTAGACAATGTCTGAGATCTTTGAAGAAAAAACAGGCGCAGATCAAGGAAGATATAACCTTGGATATCAAAGGTTATGACTTGATTGCTTTAGGAACTCCTGTCTGGGCATTAGGAATGGCGCCTGCGTTAAGAACATTTATTAATAAATGCGGTGATTTTAAGTCCAAAGAGATTATTGTTTTTGCAACTTACGGCAGCGGAGTTGGCAAGGAGCATTGTATGAAAGAAATGGCGCAGAGTTCTGTGCTCAAAGGCGCCCAAGAGGTCAAACAATTTCTTATTCAGCAAAATGATGCTGCAGATGAGGGCAAAGTCAAATCGTGTATAAAAGATATAATATCAAAGGCAAGGTAAAGCTGAATGGGAAGTAGAAAAAAGATATTAATATCAGTTATCGGAGGCCACAAGGCTGATAAAAAGACCGCAAAGCTCGCATATGATGCAGGTAAAATGATAGCCGAGCTTAATGCTGTGCTGGTTTGCGGAGGATTGGGTGGGGTCATGGAGGCTGCCGCAAGCGGGGCAAAAGACGCGGGAGGCTTAACTGTAGGTATACTTCCGGGGAAGAGTAAGCAGGATGCGAATCCGTATATTGATATTCCTATTGCAACCGGCCTGGGGTATACGCGCAACACTCTTGTTGCCGGGGCATCTGATCTGGTGATCGCCTTTGCCGGAAAAGAAGGAACGCTGTCCGAGATCGGTTTTGCCTTAAGCGAAAAAAAACCAATTGTCGGCTTAAATACATGGGATATCCCTGGGATAGTAAAAGCAAAATCTGTTAAAGATGTGCAGAAGAAGATAGTTAAAATTTTAGGATTAAAGGTTTGAGTATGGAAACATTTTCAGTAAAGACATCTAAGTTGGCAGAGTTTATAGATATAACAAAGGTCATAAGGGCTATAATTTCTAAAAGTGGAATTATTAGCGGTATCTGCACGGTATTTGTGCCGCATACTACAGCAGGCATAATTATTAATGAAAATGCCGACCCAAACGTTAGAGGGGATATTTTAAAAGAGCTGGATAAGATCGTTCCCCATGTCGATGCATATGCGCATGCTGAGGGAAATTCCGCTGCCCATATCAAGGCGTCTATTATGGGGTTTTCCCAAAGTATAATTATTGAGGCTGGCAATTTGGTGTTCGGCACCTGGCAGGGAATTTATTTTTGCGAATTCGACGGTCCGCGTGCAAGAAAAGTATATGTTAAAATAATTAAAGGTTGAACATAACTTAGTTTTGTCTTAGGATTGCGAAAACTATTTTTATTTTTAACTTGGAGAATGATTTGCCTGAATTACCGGAAGTAGAGACGATAAAAAGTGATTTAGAAAAAGTGATTTTAAATAAAAAGATAATTGATGTCACTATTCATAGAACGAGTGTTGTAAAAGAGCCTTGTTTGAAAAAGTTCAGATCACTTTTAAAAGGCTCCAAAATCAGGAAGATAATCAGAAGAGGCAAGCTGCTTGCTATTGAGATCCTTACAGCTCAAAGAGATGTTTATTATTTAAGTGTACACTTGCGTATGACTGGACAGCTGGTATATGGAGGGAATGATTCGAAAAGCCGGGTAAGTTTTAAATTATCAAACGGATTTTATTTATGTTACAATGATCAAAGAACCTTGGGGGAACTTAGGGTGGTTCGGAATATCCAGGACTTGAATGTGGTTAAAAATATGGGTCCTGAGCCTTTAAGTAAAGATTTTAAGCTGAATAATTTTATCAAGGATATTTGCGGGCGCTCGGCAAAGATTAAGCCTCTTTTACTTGATCAGAGGTTTATTGCGGGTATCGGCAATATTTATGCGGCAGAGGTATTATTTATTTCCAAAATAGATCCGGCAAGAAGCGCCTGCGATTTGAGTGCCGGGCAAGTAAAATTATTATTTAAAAATATTAAAGCGCTGCTTAGAAAAGCAATAAAATGCCGTGGTTCTTCTTTTAATAATTACCGAGACGGACATGGTAATAAGGGAACATTCTCTGATAATTTTTATGTTTACGGACGAAAAGGCGAGCCATGTCTAGTTTGCAAAAAAAGTATTCAGAGAATTAAACTAGGAGGCAGGGGCACTTATTTCTGCCCTAAATGCCAACAATAAGTAAAAAGTAAAAAGAACTGTTAATAAATGCAAATATATCAAATAACGCTTAATTATTGCCCAATACCCGATACTCAATGCGGAGCATTTAATGATATATGATCTAAAAGCAAAGATAGTTAAAAATCAAAAACTTACTCCGTCTGTGTATTATCTGGAGCTAAAAATCCCAAAATTGACAAGATTGATTGTACCTGGACAGTTTCTTCATTTGAGTCTTCTTGGTATTACAGATCCGCTGCTACGCAGGCCTCTGAGCGTAAACCGGATAGTAAATAAAACTAATGTGGGTATTGTATATAAGGTTGTCGGCAAGGGAACTTCTTTACTTAAAGAGATGGCAGTGGGAGAAACAGTGGATGTCTTGGGGCCTTTAGGCAATGGCTTTGAGCTCAAATATTTTAAAAATTCGATAGATCCGCTTATTTTTGTTGCAGGTGGCATGGGCATTGCGCCTTTTGTGTTCTTAGCTAAGTATCTTTTAAATAAAAAAAGAAGGATTACTGTTTTTGTCGGTACTGATAAAAAAACAGAACTTGTTTGTATCGATGAACTGAAAAACCTCGGTTGTGGTATAAAGATATCTACTGATGATGGATCCCTGGGGTTTAAAGGTTATGTATCTGATATGCTTAAACAATATCTATCCAAGTCCCAATCACTAAAACCTAAACCCTATATTTTTGCCTGCGGGCCAAAGCCGATGTTAAAGGCCTTGCGTGATGTGGCTTCAAAGTATGATCTAAAAGGCCAAGTTTCCTTGGATGGGATGATGGGCTGCGGATTAGGCGCGTGTCTTGGATGTGTTGTGAAAACAAGAAGTTCTTCTATTGGAGATGCTAAAGAAATAGTTTATAAACGTATCTGTAAAGACGGTCCGGTTTTTGATATTAATGAAGTAGTTTGGGAGGAATAAGCTATGAACGCAGGTTTTGTGCTGATCGGTCTTGCGTCTGGAATATGCGGCGGTTTTTTCGGAATAGGCGGGGCGGTAATAATGATACCCTGCCTGGTTTTTCTCGCTGGGTTCACACAGCATCAGGCACAGGGAACTACTTTGGCAGCGATGATTCCGCCTATTGGATTGCTGGCTGCCTGGAATTATTATAATCAGGGGCATGTAAAAATCCTGCCGGCTGCTCTTATAGCTGTAGGTTTTTTCTTTGGGGGATATCTCGGCTCACTACTTGTTGGGCGTATCTCGCCGCTTATGCTTAAGAGGATGTTTGGGATTTTTTTGCTTTTAATAAGCCTAAAGTTAATATTTTTTAAATAATGGATGACAATATGGATTTAAGTGTAAAATTAGGAAAATTAAAACTGAAAAATCCGGTGACTGTAGCCTCAGGAACATTTGGTTATGCTGAGGAGTTCAAGGACCTGGTGAAATTAAGTGATTTGGGGGCGATCATCACTAAAACGATCACAAAGGAGCCCAGGCTTGGCAATGCAATGCCGCGCCTGGCAGAAACATCATCAGGAATGTTAAATGCTATAGGATTGCAAAACGAAGGCCTGGATAATTTTTTAAAAGTTAAACTTCCGAAATTGAAAAAAATCGGTACAAAGATAATTGTAAGTGTCAGCGCCAACTCAAGTGATGAGTTTATTTACTGCGTAAATAAATTAGAAGATGCAGGCGTTGAGGCAATCGAGCTGAATCTTTCATGTCCTAATATAAAATACGCGAAATTAAATAAAACGGACAAAACCAAGGCAAGGATTTTTGCACAAGTTGCAGGTGATACGTATACGCTTGTAAATACGGTTGCGAAAAAAACCAATACAGTGCTTATTGCAAAGTTAAGCCCGAATGTCACGGATATCACCGAAATTGCAATTGCAGCTGAATCGGCAGGGGCGGATGTCTTAAGTCTGGTAAACACTTTTTCGGCTATGGCGATTGATATTAATACATGCAGGCCTTGCTTAGCAAATGTGAGCGGGGGGTTGAGTGGCCCGGCAATAAAACCGATAGCTGTCAAGATGACATATGATGTGGCTACTGCTGTAAATATCCCGATTATCGGCATGGGGGGAATAATGAATGCTGATGATGCGATTGAATTTATGATTGCCGGAGCAACAGCGATTAGTGTGGGTACTGCTAACTTTGTGAATCCGGGAGTTTCCATGCAGGTAATAGAGGGGATTAGAAATTACTGCAAAAAAAAGAAAATAAAAAAAATTAATACGCTTATTGGATTGTTTAAAGTCTAAAGGATAAATAATGAAAAAGAAAACAGAATTGATAGTAGCTTTGGATGTGCCGGGGATCAATGATGCTGAAGTTTTAGTAAAAAAATTATCGCCAGCTGTAAAATATTTTAAAATCGGCATGCAGCTATTTACGGCCTGCGGTCCAAGCGTTGTTGAAATGGTACATAGCTATAAAAGAGATGTTTTTCTTGATCTTAAATTTCATGATATTCCCAATACAGTGGCTAAAGCGGCAGTAAGTTCTATGCGGCTTGGTGTGTTTATGTTCAATGTGCATGCTATTGGTGGAAATGTGATGCTTTCTACTTTAATGCAGGAAGTAAATAAAGAAGCTCAGGATTTAAAGAAAAAGCCAATTGTTTTGGGCGTGACTGTGCTGACTAGTATGGACCGTCAGCAGCTCAACAGGGTTGGTGTTATCAGAAGCGTTAAGAATGAGGTTATTCATCTGGCAAAACTTTGTAAATCCGCTAAGCTTGACGGTGTGGTTTGCTCCGGCAAGGAAATTAAATTATTGCGCCGGGTTATCGGCAGGGATTTTATTTTAGTTGTTCCTGGAGTTAGACCCAAAAGCGCCTCAGTTGATGATCAAAAACGTATAGTTACGCCAACAGATGCGGCCCTATGGGGAGCAGATTATATTGTTGTCGGCAGACCCATAATATCCCACAGTGACCCGCTGCAATCAGCAAAGGATATTCTTGCTGAGCTAGATAATCCCACCTAAGCCGATTTTGCAAGTGCTTGTGAGATAAGGTGATATAGGCAAGAAACTTTTCATGGCTATGCTGGCTCTTTACAGAATCAAAAAAATAGGGTATATTTTTATACACATGGTATTTGAATATTTAACTGATTTTAGTGCTTTGAGTAAAGTGAGAGTATTCTATGAGTTATAAAATACAATACTCTATTAAAAAAATATTATAAAAACAGTTTAAGCAGCCCAAAGGCTGTTTTTTTTATTTTTCAGGTAAAATTAAGGAGGGACTGTGAAGAAAATAATGAGTTTATTCCTATTGTTATTTTTGATTCAAGTGCAGGCAGTACAGGCCGCGGATTGGATGGTAAAAGTAACATCAAATAAGGAAACCTATGTGGTCGGAGAAGAGGCTGTATTTAATGTAGAGCTTACAAAGAATGGAAAATGGGTTAAAAATAAGTCACTTATTATTAAGGCTTCTTTTCCGAAGTCTGGCAGGGCAGTATCTTTGATGAAAATAGCAAAAGGAAGATATGCTTTTAATGTGTTTGTGGATGGATTATCAGAAAAGCAAAGGCTTAAGGTAAAGGTGTTCAGAAAAAGTAAAAAAGGGAAGAAAAAGATTTTAGCAACTGGGTATAAAAGGATAACCGTTATATCGAGTTACGAAAACGCTTTCACCATAAAAGAAGGAAAGTATACAAGCAATAATAAAATTACTCTGGAAATTGATTCTAATACGTCTTACGAGATAGCTGTTAGCGAAGATCCCATGTTTACGAATTGCCAGTGGCAGGGATATGCTCCAACAATAATTTTTTATATATCAAATGAAGACGGAGGAAAAACAATATATGTAAAATTCAGGCATAAGGTTACACAGGAAGAGCAGGTTGAAAGCGCGCAGATTATTCTTGATACAGAAGCGCCGGGAATTTTCACTCTTTCTCCATTTGATGGCTCGGTGGTAACAGGAAAAACAAACTGATATGAATATTAAACGTGTATTAAAGACAATTAGGTTTACGGAGAACGGAGATATAGATAAGAATGACTTATTAATTCTGTCTATCTTATTTTGCTGGTTTTTAATTGCCTTATACTTTAATCCTATTCTCTTGGCATTACTTATAGGCGATGAGCCGCTCATTGCTAAAGCTTCAGTTGTGATCTTTGTTTTAGGGATTAATATGATGTGGCTGTACGGGCTTTATCATTCTGTTCATATATTTTTTTCATATTTTTTGCATACGCCAATAGAAAGCAAAAAAACTTTTCGTGCGTCTTTACCAGCGGTTGCGATTCTTTATATGACCAGGAATGATTTTAATGAAAAAGCGTGTTTGACCTGTATTGGACAGAAATACGAGGATTTTCATGTGTTTATTTGCGATGACAGTGATAATAAAGAAATTAAAGAAAAAATCGATTTATTCCAAGCGCATAATCGATCAATTATTAGTGTATTAAGGAGAAATAAGCAGCGTGGTTTTAAAGCAGGGAATATAAACGACGCATTAAATAAAGTTGAAAAACGTTTTGAGTATATCGCGGTTAATGACTCCGATACAGAACTTCCGGTTGATTTTCTCATTAAGCTTATTCCTAAGTTTCAATTAAGCCCGAAAATAGCTTTTGTTCAGGCTGTTCAGGCTGCGATTGAAGATCAAAAAGGATCTTTTGGGCGGACGATGAAGTCAATGGTTGATATCCATTGGCGCCATTATATGTCATTAAAAAATAAATTTGGTTTTGTGATGTGGTACGGGCATGGAGCTGTATTAAAGCGGTCTGTAATTGAGGCGTTAGGTGGTATCCCCGAGGTTGTTACAGAGGACCTTGCTTTTTCATCTGAAGCTCGCAGAATAGGATATTACGGTATTATAGATGAAGATACGGTTTGTGGTGAGGAATTTCCTCAAAACATTGAAAAATTCCGCAAACGTAATAGAAAATGGGTTAGAGGTACTTACCAGTATTTAACTGAGTTCTATCCGCAAATTCTTAGGGCAAAATGTGTGCCCTGGTTTGAAAAAGCGGATATCTTTATTTCCGCGTTTGCCTTGCTGCAGGCAATTCCGTTTTTGATGCTAGTTTGTGTGGCAAGTTTTATTATGCCTTTTTATTATACGGCTTCTCAGGTGCGAGGGCCTTTATTTCTTGTACCGCCGTTATTTTATGATAATTTGGCACAGGTCATTTTGAAAACCAGATATAATGTGTTTTGGGTGTTTGATTTTTATTTAGTAATGTTTTTGGTTATATTTTTTCCTTTAATTCCCGCGATAATTGATATGTGGAATAAACGCGCCCGAATGCTGCGTTATGTAGCTATGTCATCTTTTTTGCATTTATCTATTTTGCTTGATTCTGCTAAGGAAATCATGCTTTATGTGATCACCGGAAAGACCTACTTTCCTGTTACCAATAATATAAATGAGAAAGAGAATAATCTGTATTGGCTTCTAAGTGAAATGTTTGTTGGTATATTTTTGATTATTTTCGCTTTGGCTACATATAATCTTTGGCTTGTTTCATTAGGTACTGCTTTTGTACTTACACTTTTAGTTATATCCTGGGGGGATAAGAAGATAGTTAAAGCTTTAGTACCAGTGCCTTTTGCCTTAACTGTTGCAATCATGTTTTTTATAGGTATTACGATTTTACGAAATCTATGATGATTATTCTGCTAATATTCGAAAAGTTGAAAAGGAGAAAGTTATGAAGGTACGCAAAGAATTTTTATGGAAGTCAACCTTGATGTTAGTACTGGGCACAACAGTATTTTTACTGGCATTTGATCATGGGCATTCAGCCATGGGGTATAGATATTTAAAAATGCGTAATTATGATAAAGCAATAAACGCATTTTCTTTAGCAAATAATAAAAGCGGTTTAGGCCTGCTTTTTCTAAAGCGCCGTATGTATGGTGAAGCTGAAGAAAGATTTAGGCAGATAGGAGACAAAAAAGGCCTAGGGCTTGTCTATCTTCAGAAAAGAGACTTTGCGAAAGCTTTGAAAAATTTCAAAGAGGAAAATGATCACGCTGGAGTGGGATTAGTTTTATGCTCACAGCATCGATTTAAGGAGGCTTTGGAAGAATTTAAAAATGGCAATGAATTCACAGCTTCAGGACATGCTTATATGGGAATGGGCCAGCATCGCAAGGCAATTCAGATATTTGATAGGGCTAATGATTACTCCGGATTAGGGCTGGCTTATTTCAATAAAGGAGATAGGCAGAAAGCCAAGTATTATTTTAATAGAAATAAGGATTACTCCGGTTTAGGACTTGTGGCTTTGAATGAGGGGCAATTTAAGAAAGCACGTAAATATTTTCAAGAAGAAAATGATGTGGACGGTCTGGCTTTATTGGCATTAAACCGCGGACAATATAATTTGGCTTTGAAATATTTCAAGCAAGCTAATAATAAAAGCGGGATAGGAAAGGTTTATTTTAAAAAAGGAAACTATGCATTGGCTGCTAAATATTTCAAAGAAGCAAATGATCATGATTCGCTGGGTGATATGTGTTTTTCTCTAAGGGCCTTTGATAAAGCGCATAATTATTTTCTTAAAGTTGGAAATAAAGTTAAAGCGTTGCAGTGTCTAAGAAAAAAGAAAGATAAAATGCAGGCTATTAATTACGCGAAAAAAGCGATCGCTGAGGGTGAAATGGTGCCTGAGTTAAAGCTTCAGCTTGGTGAGATCTATCGAAACTATGATATGTTTAAAGAAGCGGAAAAGCAGTTTAGAGAAGTGATGCGTATGGAGGAAATGCGGGAAGAGGGATTGTTTTATCTGGGCAGGCTGCAGGTTGATCAAGCGGATTATCAATCAGCAATAAGTACTTATAAGTCTTTGTTATCCAGATATCCGGAGACGAAATTTAAAGTGGATGCGGAAATAGCGTTAAAAAGCATAGAAACATTGACGAGTCTTTTAGATTCAAAAGGAAGGAAAATATAAAATGAGAAAAAGAAGACTTTTTATTGTTTTAATTTTGTTATTTTCTTTTATTTTTTTTGCCGGCGATCTGTTATTGATTGAACCTATTTGTGCCAGTCAGACACCTGCTGATGGTCCTGATGATAATGGGATTTGCCCAAATGGAGATGAAATGCTTAAGCCTCCTCCTGATGAGGATAATGATAAAGAGGAGGATAATTCTGACATACAAGATCCTGTATCTATAACAGGAGGTAAAATATTTATTCCTGAAGTCGATCTTGAATTAAGCGGTAATGGCAAGAAGACCGGCATTACATACTTGAATTTCAAAAGATCTTTTTCTTCTCAATCAAGCCGATCAGGCAGCCTGGGTAGAGGCTGGGTGACAAATGTTGAAATGCGTCTTGAAGAAACAGAAGTTGGAGCAACGCTAACTTCTGAAAACGGGGAGCTGATCAATTTTATCAAGATTGGTGATATTTATATCCGGCCTGAATGTGGCACTACTGGTTTGACCAAAGTAGACAGTACTTTTATTTGGCAGCTAAGATTTGGCTCAAAGTATGTTTTTGAAGCATCGGATTTGCCTGCTGAGACGGGGATATATCATATTCAATATATTGTGGACCGTTATGGCAATAGGATAGATTTTGAATACGGGGAATTTCAAGACAACTTATTAGGCGGATTAGTAAAAAAACCGGTAAAAGTCATAGAGCCGGAAACTGGTAGATATATTCAAATCAACTGGCAGGAATACTACAACGGACATGATAATATTTACTTAATTGGATCAATACAGGATAGCGCGAATAGATTTGTAAGTTATGATTATGACCTTGAGTTTAATCTTTATAAAGGTTATCAGGCGAGTTTAAATAAAGTCACAGATCCAGTGGGCAATAGCCAGTATTATGATTTTATTTTTGAAGAAACACCTGAGAACTTGCTGCTGAAGAGTTTTAATGTTACAGATAAACGCGGCAATACCACTGTTTATAATTTTAATAAGCCATTTGAATCTGCTATTCATTTCCCTGAATGGAATTGGAATCTTAGAGTAGAGTCAGTGGTTGATCCTGAAGGCGGTACTATGCGATTTAGCACAGATGAAACCCTGGGAATGACTACTTATATTGACAAAGTCGGCAATACCACGGTGTATGAGTATTCAAGAATGTTGTTAAATAAAGCGATATACGTTGACGGGAAAAGTAAGCAGTTTTTTTACGATGACAATCGCAATCGGATTAAAGTAATCGATGAAAATAGTAATGAATGGAATTATGTATATGATGAATTTAACCGTTTGCAGAAGGAAATTGACCCATTGGGTAATTCTACAGAATGGATTCTTTCTGCTGAAGGTGAGAATTATACAAAATGGTCAGTTAAGATCGACAAAAATGGCAATACCTGGACAAGGAAAATAGAGGGCGGTTCGATAAAAAGTGAAACCTGTCCTGTTGGCAATAAGGTTAGCTATAGTTATGATCAGTTTGGCAATATGGTCTCAAGAACAGACGCGAATGGAAACAGCAGTTCTTTTAGTTATGATGAAAATGGAACCATGGCTTCCAAAACTGACGCGCAGGGAAATACCTGGCAGTATACTTATGACAGTATTGGCAATCTTATAGGTGAGACTGATTCTCTTGGCAATACTATTTCATATCAATTTAATAAACTGGGGATGATGCTTTCTAAAACATTTTCCTCAGGAGATACTGAAGAGTTTACCTATGACGCAAATGGCAATATGATTTCCTATAAAGACGCGAATAATAATATTACCGCTTATGATTATGACGCTATGAACCGTAGGATTGCAGTACATTTACCTGAGGGTATAGATATCACCTATGATTATAATGCCATGGGCAGGCTTATTGCAGAACATAAACTTAATGGAACATGGAATTACGAATATGACATGAGAAACCGCAGGGTAAAAACTATAGACCCCTTAGGGAATGAAACTATTTATGCCTATGACGCAACTTCCGGTTGTGTCCTATGCGGCTCCGGTGATAATATATCAAGCATTACCGACGCGCTGGGCAATATTACAAGATATGACTATGATCCTCTAGGCAGAAAGATATTAGAGACTGATGCGAATAGTAAATCAATAGAATATGTTTACGATGCAAACGGGAATATAATTACAGAAATCGATAAGCTGAACCATGAAACAAATTACAGCTATGACGCGGCCAATAGATTAACCGCGGTATCTAACCATCTAGCGGAAAAAATAGAGATAAGTTATGACGCAGGCGGTAATAAAATACAGGTAAAAGACCCTAAAGCTAATTCAACTTCTTATCAATATGATAAAAACAATAGGCTTATTAATATTGCCGACGTGTTAGGGGCGCAGACAATATTTAGATATGATGTGCTTGGAAACCGTATTTCAATAACTGACGGCAACGCTAATGTAACCCAGTTTGAATATGACTCCAAAAGCAGATTGATAAAAACTACTGATTCAATGGGTTTGTATGAGCTCTATGAATATGATAATAACGGTAATATAATTAAAAAGACGAATTCTCGTGCTCTGGATACAAATTTCAGTTATGACGGCTTAAATAGGCTTACTCAAAAAACCTTGCCAGGCGAACAAAAGATTTTATACGAATATGATGAACAAGGGAATCTTGCTCAAATAACCGATCTTATGGGCCTAAGGACATATGTATATGATGATTTAGGCAGGGTTATTAATATTGGCTATCCTGGTAATTTGCATGTCTTGTATGAATATGATGCTCTAGGCAATCGCAAAAAGATGACCTATCCATCCGGTACAATGGTTAATTATACTTATAACAATCTTAATCAGGTATCCAACATATCCTTTGAAACAGCTGGAACTCTTAAGGCATTTACTTTCACATACGATAATAAAGGCAGACGGATTGGCTTGAAATACCCGAATGATATAGAGACTGCCTATACTTATGATGAAGCTGACAGGCTGCTAAGCATTGCTGCCGGAGAGCCGGGCTTACCGGGCAGCGTATCAACGATTAACTATGCCTATGACAAAAATAGCAACAGGACGCAGAGAATTGATAGCCAGGGAATACATAGCTATAGCTATGACAATATTAATTAGCTGATAAATGTCAGCTATCCTGAAGGGACAACTCAGGCTTATACCTTTGATCGATTGGGAAATAGAACTAATTTCAGCCTGAATACAGAATTTATCACATCCCAGTTTAACACGTTAAATCAGCTGGATCGCTCAGAGAGCTCGATTTATGGAGGCGGCAATATTATATCTCTTTCAGGGATATTGGATGACGCTAATATTGATACAGTTTTTGTGAATAATCATATAGCGACCATCAGCGGCAATACATTTACTATAGACGACCTGGCGCTTGATTTTGGGGTAAATGAAATAACTTTAGAGGCAGCTGACTATGCCGGCAATATCACGCAGACAAGCCTGAACATCACATTGGATTCGACGGCAAGCGCGGTATATGATTATGATTTAGACGGAAACCTGATTAGCAATTCTGTAAGGGGTACCACCTGGACTTATTCCTGGGACTCTGAAAACAGATTAATAAAAGCGGCGTCTAGTTTGGGGAAAAACATATCATATGCTTATTATGAAGACGGCATGCTGGGCTTTAAAAAGAATCTATCTTCGTCTGATACTAGATACTACATCTACGATGGTATCCATTGCATAGCTGAATATGACGGGTCAAACGGCTTTATAAAGGAAATCATATACGGTCCGCAGATTGATGAGGTATTATGTGCTATTGATGATTATTCATCAGCGTATTACTATCATCAGGACGCCCTGCAAAGCGTGGTAGCGGTAACAGACGGCTTTAGGAATAAAATAGCTACGTATGGATATGATGTCTATGGTAAAATAAAAAGCAACACAGGCTCTTTGGAAAATGAGATACTGTATACGGGAAGATGGTTAGACTCAGATACAGGGCTGTATTACTATAGGGCTAGGTGGTACGAACCCAGTACGGGCAGATTCATCTCAAGGGATCCGATAGGTATCGATGGGGGGATTAATTTGTATGGGTATGTGGGAAACGGGCCGGTTAATAAGAGTGACCCTAAAGGACTAAAGGGGATGTATACAGCGGGATGCTTAAAGCGTTATAAAATTTGCGTAGCGCAAGCAGGGATACAGTTATCTAAGGGCTTAGTTAATGACTGTGGAGTTTGGGGGGCAAAACAATATTTTGTTTGCAGTGTTTCCTGTGGTTTAATTTGTGGTGTTAATAAGATTTCCTGTCAAATTTGCTGGAAAGCTTGCACGAGTTCTTTTGCTATAGCTGAGTTGATTTGCATTAAATCTTATTTGGAGTGGTATCAAAGCCTTTTAGAAGGTTGTCAACCTATTTTGGATAATTGTTGCGATTAATTTTAAGAAATGGAGGAGGTAATGTTCTTAATGATATTTTTGTTATTAATATATTCGTTTTATATCTCTAATAAAACTGTGAAAAGCAAAAATATTACAAAATTTCGGTTACTAATACATTTAATGTGTGTTTGGGGTATGTTCATATTGCTTTTTTATGTTAAAAAAATTGATGGGATTGCTCTTTCTTGGGGGGTATTTTTATGTGGAGTAGAAGTAGCATATTTTAATATAATTAAGCTTCCGTCTGAAAAACTTTTGCGAGAAACAGATGCAAAAGAAAGAATGAGATTGTTTGTTTTTGTTTTAGTTGTTAGTTTACTTGTGCCTGTTTTTCAAATTTATGCTTCGTATAAAGCAAACAAGGTATTGCATGAAAACACAGTTAATACCAGAACTGACTATAAGAACAGAGAGTTCTTGATTATAAGGACGTTAAAAACAGCTAAGAAAAGATTGCTAAACAAAGAGGAGATTGATTTGCTAGAATTTTTTCTTAAAACGGATATTAGTACGAAAATAAAAAAAGAAATAATTTTTGCTTTACAGCAGTCAAAAAACACTGGAATGACTTTAAATAAAGAAAAGTAGGGAAAACTAGGGAGAAATAAGTGGTCAGGCCTAGAAAATCAGAAAACAGTTGACAGAGAGAAAATAAGGCTAGCACATAGTGATTACATAAAACCCAATTCTGACCGCGTGGGTCAGAATTGGGTTATTTAATTTAAAAGGTACCACCTGGAATTATTCCTGGGACTCTGAAAACAGATTAATAAAAGCAGGCTCAAGCCTGGGCAAGAATATAGAATACACTTATTATGAAGACGGCATGCTGGGCTTTAAAAAGAATCTAGCCTCGCAATCCGCAATACCCAATACTCGATACTACATCTACGATGGTATCCATTGCATAGCTGAATATGACGGGTCAAACGGCTTTATAAAGGAAATCATATACGGTCCGCAGATTGATGAGGTATTATGTGCTATTGATGATTATTCATCAGCGTATTACTATCATCAGGACGCCCTGCAAAGCGTGGTTGCGGTAACGGACGGCTTTAGGAATAAAATAGCTACGTATGGATATGATGTCTATGGTAAAATAAAAAGCAGCACAGGCTCTTTGGAAAATGAGATACTGTTCACCGGGCGCTGGTTAGATAGTGATACAAACCTGTATTACTATAGGGCTAGGTGGTATGATGCGGATGTTGGGAGGTTTATTAGTCGGGATCCGATTGGTGTAGCTGGGGGGATTAATCTTTATGGGTATGTCGAGGGGAATCCGGTTAATAAAAGTGACCCTAAAGGAGAAATTTCAGGGGTTGGCCTAATTGTTTATGCGGGATTAGCAATATCTGGTTTTGCTATTTACAAATGTTTTAAAGCTGTTTCTGCTTGGAATTCATGTTGTCATGAAATACCTGAGCCACGTAAATGTAATAAGAATGGACAGTATAATGAGAATTATTTTACTCAATTTCAAATGTGGAGAGACAGATGTATGAATTATTGTCAACCAAAAGCAAAAGTAGCCAAACATTGCCTAGGTGCAGCAGTGGCATTTTAACCATTAGTAGAACAGGAAATTGAGTAGTAATCGATTTGTAATTGATTTTAAATGAAATAGAGCCAAGGAGAGAACATGATTGTTAAACGTGTAGTGACTATTGTTAAGTTTTTGTTTGTAATAAGGTTGGTGCAGGTTATAATCCCATTATGTATAATGCTTATTTCCATGAAATATATTGTCGGTGAAATATTTTTACCCACAGATGTTAACTTTGAAATTCTGATTTTTAAAAGAGGTGTCGAATTTAGTTTGTATGTATTTTTATTAGTTTTATTGAAAACCAATAAAGTAAATGCAAAGCTAAAAAATGCTTTGGGAACTGTTTTTTTATTATAATTTTTTATTTCATTAACTTGGCAAGTATTTTTGGAGAAAAAGGCATTCCTGTTTTTGCGTGTCTTAACAGTATTTTTTTTGTTGTGGTTTTTAGCTATGTTTTCATTTGTTTGTTGAAGGCCAGAGGGCAAAAGGACTTTTAAAAAGTAAGACTAAAAGGGAGGTTGTTTGATTAATTGAGGAAGTAGTGGTGTGAAATAAGGGGACACAATACCAAAAGGAGCTGAAGGGGACGTTGTTTGATTAAAAAGGAGCTGAAGGGGACGTTGTTTGATTAATTGAAAAGTTGACAAAGGAAGCAATGTGTGATAAAAATAAAACATGCCAAGACAAGCACGATTAGATTATCCGGGATGTTATCATCATGTAATGGGCCGGGGGATAGAAGGCCTGAAAATATTTCATAAAGAAACAGATAAACAGGATTTTTTATCTCGCCTGAAAGATATCCAAAAAGAATCAAGGTTGCAAATCCATGCTTGGTGTATTATGGATAATCATTTTCATTTGCTTTACCAAACTGGCCAGACCAGTCTTTCTGTTTTTATGCGGAAATTACTCACCGGATATGCGATAAATTATAATAAACGAAATAAGCGCAGTGGATACCTGTTTCAAAATAGATATAAATCAATAGTCATAGAAGCTGATGAATATTATTTACCCCTGGTCAGGTATATACATTTAAATCCTGTGAAAGCTAATATTATTACTTTATCAAAACTAAAAGAATATGCGTGGACAGGGCATAGAGAAATTATGGCTAGGCAGGAAGAGAGTGCGATCAATAGCAAAGAGGTATTAGAATATTTCGGCAGAAAAAAATCAACAGCGCTAAAAGCATATGAGGAATATTTACAAGAAGGCTTAGGTAATGAAGATAAACATTTACTTGGCGGTGGATTAATTCGAAGCGTGGGAGGATGGGGAGAAGCATTGAAAATACGCAAGGAAGATCTGCAAGTTAGCGATGAAAGGATTTTAGGCAGTGGGGATTTTGCAGCGGATATATTAGAACGATGTAAGCAAGAAGAACTAGAGCCGAAAGAATTTAAGGATTCGAATGAATTGCTTCGCAAAATCAGCAAGATATATAAAGTTGAGCAAGAAGCTTTGATAGAAATGAAGACCAAGGAGGTTAGAGAGGCTCGCAGTGTTTTTATTTATTTAGCAGTGAAAAAAATAGGAATGAGTGTAAAAGACTCTGGGCGGATATTAAAAATTAAGGAATCAGCGGCAAGTAGTAGTTTTAGAAGGGGAATGATAATTGAAAAAGAAAAAGGGATTATGAAAAGATTGGAAAATTTCAATTAATCAAAGAGCGTTTCCTGTGTCACAGAGTAATTTTTAAAACACAATACTTTAATCCAAGGATTTATTGAAAGTACGGTATTTTTATATTTCAACCCTTGAGGCTTAAAACAATTTCAAAAAGGTTATGAATTTAGATGAGGAATTTGACTGAATTATTTACACCAAAAAAAATAAAGGTCTATTTGCTTTCATTTGGGCATTTGATCCATGATATTTATACTAGTTTTCTTTCCCCGGTTCTGCCTCTTTTAATTGAAAAGTTCGCATTGACTTATACTTTTGCGGCTTTTCTTCGAGTGCTTTTGCGGATACCCAGCATATTTAATCCGTTTATCGGCCATGTTGCCGATGTGTGGGGGCTAAAGTATTTTGTTGCTCTAGCTCCGGCAATTACCGCGATTGCGATGTCACTTATTGGAAAAGCCCCTAATTATTTAAGCCTTGCAATCTTGCTGCTTGTTGCCGGATTGAGTTCTTCTTTTTTTCATGTACCGGCACCGGTTATCCTTAAGAGAATTTCTGATCAAAAACTTGGCTTGAGCATGAGTTGTTTTCAGATTGGCGGGGAGATCTCAAGAACGATAGGGCCGATTATTGTTGTTGGTGCAATAAGTTTTTGGGGTTTTGAGGGGATATACAGATTGATGCCTTTGGGTATAATAGTATCGATAATTTTATTACTAAAGCTAAAAGATGAAAATATCCCCAGTCATAGTTCGAAAAAATATAATTTCAAAAAAACAATCGCAAAAACGCTTAGTCAAGGTAAATTTCTGATTAGTGCTCTTGTGGGAATTATTTTGATTAAATCATTTACCGCATCAGTAATAGCTGCCTTTTTACCTACATATTTGACTTCTAAGGGATATAGTTTGTGGATGGCGGGTGGGGCGCTTTCTATATTACAGGCCGCGGCAATAATAGGTGTGTTGATCACCGGAGTAATATCAGACATAATCGGAAGAAGGCGGCTGCTGCTTATTATCAGTTTCTGCTCTCCCTTGGTCATGATACTTTTTTTGCTGGGAATTAAATCCGCACTTATTCCTGTAGTGATATTATTAGGTTTGGTTTCTTTTTCCAGTACTCCTGTTGTATTGGCATTGATTCAGGAAAATAATTTTAAATATCCCTCGGTTGCTAATGGGATATATATGACCATAAATTTTCTTTTTGGCTCTGTTATTGTGTTGTTTTTTGGGTATATTTCCGATGTATTTGGTTTGGAAAAGGCCTTCTTTATTTCCGGGATGTGTTCTTTTCTGGGATTGCCTCTGGTTTTTTTGATTCCAGCGGAAAAAAAGTAAATCACTTGGAAAAATAAAAAAATTTATTTATTTCAAGGGCAATTATTGCTATGGGTGCGGGGAGTTAGAAAGTGCTCTATTTAAATTTAGTGGTTCTTAAAAGAGTTTTGAATATATTTTAAATATTTATTCAGAGGACTTTTACTGTTTTTGATAAAGCTGATATAAATAAAGCTTTTGCCCAGATATTGACATTTTCAGTTAATTACAGTAAACTTAATGTTTAACTTAAGAGGAGAATGAATGATCAAAAGCATGACTGGTTTTGGTAAAGGCGTGGTCAACTTTAAAGACGCGCGTATAAGTGTTGAGCTGAAAACATTTAATCATAAGTTTTCTGAGCTTAGCTTGAAACTGCCTCAGAATCTGCAGCCTATAGAGGAGCAGATAAAGAAGGAAATAAGGAAGAAAATTAAGCGAGGGAAATTATACCTTTGGGTTAATTTTGAGACGACTTATGACAAGTCGCTGGATATTAAACTCGACGAAAAGAAATTAAAACGCTACTATGCTCTTTTAAAAAGTGCAAAGAAGAAATTCAATCTCAAAGATGATATAACCCTGAATCAGCTTATGTCTTTTCCTGATGTAATTATCAGTGAACCAAAAAAGGAAAACAAAAAGGTCTTATTACGTTCAACGCTAAGTGCTCTTAATAAAGCACTTAGTAACCTTGTTAAAATGAGACAAAATGAGGGGAATGCTCTTTGTCGGGATCTATTGCTTCGCCTTAAGAATATCGGCAAATCTGTAGTTAAAATTAAGGGTTTTCTTCCTAGGGAAATAAACCGATATAAGCAAAAGCTTAAAAGAAAAGTCAGACTGAATAAAGATAAGAACGGAATGCGACGTGAACGGATAGATTCAGAGGTTGCTCTTTTTGCCAGAAACTGTGATATTTCCGAAGAGCTGACTCGAATATCGGCGCATCTTGTTAACTTTAAAGGCACATTAAAAAGTTCAAATGAAGTTGGGAAGATGCTTGATTTTATTGCGCAGGAGCTGCATAGAGAAATAAATACCGTGGGAGCAAAATCATCGGATTTTCAGATTTCTAAAGAAGTGATTTTTGTTAAAGGTGAAGTTGAAAAGATAAGAGAACAGGTGCAAAACATAGAATAATGCTGAGTAATAGATATCTTGTAAATGTAGGTTTTAATAATGTTGTTGTACTTAAACGTATCATCGCCGTAGTTAATGCTGATGTTGCTCCGGTTAAGAGGCTTAAAGAAGAGGCTAGACGTCAAAACAAGCTTATTGATGTTACTAACGGCCGTAGCACGCGTGCGGTAATTATTACTGATAGCAATCATGTTATTCTTTCAAGTATTCAGCCTGAAACTGTAACACAAAGGATAGAAGACAGGAATGAATAAGAAAGGCAGATTATTTGTTGTTTCAGCTCCGTCTGGTGCAGGCAAAACTACTCTTTGTGAAAAGATTATAAAGCGTGTTCGGGGAGTAGTGAGGTCTGTGTCTATGACAACACGCCAAAAGAGGCCAGGTGAAAAGGAAGGTGTTGATTATTTTTTTGTAACAGTAGAAGAATTCAAAGAGAGAATAAAAGCTAATGAGTTTATTGAATATGCAAAAGTTTTTGATGAGTATTATGGAACTCCCAGAAAATTTGTAGAGATTAATTTAAATAAAAATAAGGATGTAGTGCTCACTATTGATGTCCAGGGGGCAATGCAGATTAGAAAGAACATAAAGAGGGCATGTATTTTTATTTTCATCGTGCCTCCGTCAATTAAAGATCTGCGTAAGCGGCTTCAGAAAAGAAAAACGGATAGTGTCAAGGCGATAAATAATAGGTTAAAAATCGCAAAAAAAGAACTGACGTTTCTGAAATATTATGATTATGAAGTGATTAATGATGATATGAAAACAGCATTTGAAGAATTGAAGGCAATATTTATTGCTTCAAGATGCAAACGAGGCAAAACCTAGAAGGAGAATCTGATGACTGAAATACCGATAGAGGATCTTGTAAAACAGACCGGAAGTATCTTTAAACTGGTAATACTGGCTTCACAGAGAACTGCGGAACTGACTGAAGGCTATAAAGCTAAGGTTGATCCAGTAAACAAAAAACTTTCTACAATAGCTCTGGAAGAAATTTCAGAAGGCAAGATAGAATTTAGCATAGAAGAATAAAAGGCATGAAAAAAAACAAAGAGATACTTATAGGAGTTACAGGAGGTATTAGCGCCTATAAGGCTTGTGAGCTTATCAGGGTTTTAAGAAAAAAAGGTTATGGCCTTAGAGCTGCGTTGACGAGCAATGCGGGAAAATTCGTAACGCCGCTTACTTTCCGGACATTGACCGCAAGGCCGGTTTCCATGGAGATGTTCTCAGATGAAATGTCGTGGGAGCCTGAGCATATTGCCCTAGCTGATAGTCTGGATCTGATCGCAGTTGTTCCGGCAACAGCTAATTTTATAGCTAAACTTGCTCATGGTCTTTGCGATGATATAATAAGTTGTGTGATTACCGCCACAAAAGCTAAGGTGGTCATTGCTCCAGCGATGAATGATAATATGTACGCTCATCCGACAGTAAAGGACAATCTGTTAAGGCTTAAGAGTTTTGGCTATAAGATTGTTGAGCCGATTAAAGGGGATCTTGCCTGCGGAAGAGAAGGTGTTGGACATTTAGCTGAAGTAGAGACTATTGCCAAGAAAATCGAAGAATTGCTTAAATGAAAAAAAGGCAGATAAAACACAATATTCTTATTACAGCTGGACCTACCCGAGAATTTATTGATCCGATCCGTTTTATTTCCAATTCTTCAACAGGTACTATTGGCTATCTTCTTGCCCAGAGTGCAAAAAGACGCGGTAATGATGTGGTACTGCTTTCTGGGCCAACTCATTTGAAACCTCCCCCAGGGGTAAAGACAGTTAGTTTTAACAGCGCTCGAGAGCTTAAGAACTGCTCGGATAGATTCTTTGACTGGGCTGACATAATTATATGTACTGCGGCTGTAGCTGATTTTCGTCCTGCCAAGGTAATTAATCGAAAGATTAAAAAGGAAAAAGGAGTGCCGGAAATAAAGCTTGTGAGAAATCCGGATATCTTG